>Ga0334890_1000496_pt1 | contig 69331 bp, 56 predicted proteins | sample GraSluR1_MG_3_FD_207220 | JGI IMG/M metagenome (GOLD analysis project Ga0334890, IMG submission 207220) | Sludge microbial communities from methane-producing bioreactor in Wageningen University, Netherlands - Granular Sludge_31_08-R1 | ecosystem: Engineered > Bioreactor > Anaerobic >... | reverse complement strand
GCCGCCGCATTCTCCGCAGTGGTCTGCTTGCCGATGAGATCAGTGATGTCGATGGTGAAGAAATCGCACGAGTCGATGAACCAATCGGCGTTCGTCATGTTGATGTGGTCGGCGTCGACGAAGTACTGGCCCTTCCAGCCGGTCTTGGCCACAGCAGCATCGGCAGCCTTGCGCTGGTCGACAGGCGAGGTGCCGATGATGGTGTGCTCGCGGTTGGACTTGTTCCAGACGATGTCGACATCGACGCCATCTGCCTTGATCTTTTCGAATGCCGCGACCTGTGCAGCGCCTTCTTTGCCGAAACGGTCGCCAGCGCCGAGGGAGTATTTCCCAATCGTCATGCTGTCTCCTCAGAGGTAATCCTTGTCTTCTCGACTCTAGCGGGCACCTCCGACAGCAGCGACCCCGCGGCCGTTCTTGCCACCGGTTGCCGTCAGGGTCGGGGTTCTGATCGGGCCGCCTTGAGCTGAGTCTCCTGGGTTCGGGTCAGGTGCGGATGGCAGTCGACAGCACCAGATGGCACGATGGAGCGGTGGCACAATCGTCGGTTTTCGGCAGCACCCTGCTCGTCCAGGGCGCTGAGCCCCTGCTCGCGGAACGGGCCGTCGCCGCACGCGTCGCCCAAGCTCGCCGCGAGCATCCCGATGCCGAACTGACCGAGGTCAACGCTGCCGAACTGGCCGATGGACGTTTCGCCGATCTGATCGGCGGCAGCTTGTTCGCGTCCTGGGTCATCGTGGTGGTCAACGATCTGGCGAGCTTGCCCGAACAGGCGTTGCCGCTGGTCCGGCAGAGCGCGCTGGAGCCCTATCCCGAGCTCTGCCTGGTGCTCGTCCATGGCGGTGGCCTCAAGGGCAAAGCCCTGATCGATGCGCTCAAGAAGGCGAAGGTCACCCGGATCGCGGCGGACCCCGTCAAGGCCTGGGAGCTGCCCAAGTTCGTCGCCGCCGAGGCCAAATCGCTGCGCATGGGCATGGACGTCCAGGCCGCCCAGGACCTCATCGATGCAGTGGGAACCGATCTGCGTTCGCTCGCCGGTGCGCTGCGCCAGCTGGCGTCCGACTATCAGGGGGAGCAGCTGAGCGCGACGATGGTGCGTCGCTATTTCGATGGACGCGCGGAGGTCACCAGTTTCGCGGTTGCCGACGATGCCCTGGCCGGGCGTCCGGGGCCGGCACTGGAGAAGCTGCGCTGGGCGTTGTCGACGGGAGTGGCCCCGGTGTTGGTCACCAGCGCGCTCGCCGGTTCGTTGCGAGGTCTCGGCAAGTATCTCGAACTGCGTTCGGCGCGGATGCCGGACAACGACCTGGCCCGGCAGGTGGGCGTGCCCCCGTGGAAGTTGAAGGACCTGTCGCGGCTGTCGCGTGACTGGTCGAGCCAGGCGGTCTCGATCGCCATCCGGGCGGTCGCGCGGGCCGACGAGCAGGTGAAGGGTGCAGCTGCCGATCCCGGATTTGCCCTGGAGCAACTCCTGCGCACCGTCGACCAGGCTCGCCAGGCCGGACGCGCGCGCTGAGCCGGCCCCGTGGGACAACACAACAAGCGCCCTGACCACCCAGCTGGGTCAGGGCGCTTGCCGAAAGGTTCTGAAAGTCCGAGAACTCAGAGAGCCGCGGCGCGCGACGAGATCGCGGACTTGCGGTTCGCAGCCTGGTTCTTGTGGATGACGCCCTTCGAAACAGCCTTGTCGAGGGCGCGATTCGCAACCTTGGCGTACTCCTGCGCCTTCTCGGCGTCGCCGGCGGCGGCAGCCTCGCGGAACTTGCGGATGTGGGTACGCAGGGCCGACTTGACGGCCTTGTTACGTGCGGTTGCCTTGGCGTTGGTGCCGATGCGCTTCTTCTGCGACTTGATGTTCGCCACTTGGTGAGCCTCTTTGAGTCGTTGGTCTGGACTGGGTAGCGCACAATCAGGCTGACGTCTGGTTGAACGCGCGACTGATCACGCTACCACATGGCCTCCGGGCAGCCCAAACCACTGTCGTCTAGGAATGCGCATCGAGTCGCACGCGTTGAACTGACATCACCCACGTTGCCTAGCAGAGGATTTGCAAGGTTCAACCATTTACAATAGAACTGTTGATTATTGAATAACTTGTTCCCCTGGAGGTCCGAGCCCGCAGTGGTTGCTCGTTCGAACATCCGATTCTCGGGAAACGGTGTCGTTAGTTGAGACAAAGGAACATTGATGGCAACTCAGGTTTACAAAACCCTATCGAAGATCGTTGGGGTTGTTCTCCTACTCGTCGGCGTGGTTGCGCTTATCGGCGGCAACTTCGCGCACGGATATGTCAGCGACCAACTCGCCGATCAGTCGATCACGATGGCGACCAACGAGAGCATCGACTCCCAGTTGGCTGCGGGCAGGATCAGTGAGGACGACGCCGCAGCCCTTCGCAAGTACGCAGGTCAGGAGATGACCACCGGTCCGCAGGCCGAGGTCTTCGCCAACCACTACATCCACGCTCACATGGCCGCAGCGGCCAAGGCTGCCGGTGTGCCTGAAGATCAGGCGAACTACAGCGCGATCGGTGGGCTGGTCACCAAGTACACGAATGCCTTGAAGGAAGAGCTGAAGGCTCTGCCGGAGAACGCCAATGCGACGGATGCCCAGATCGCAGCGCAGGCCGCCGCCGAGATCGCCAATCCCGACACCACCTACGAGAACGCGCAACAGGCCGCCAAGCTGCAGACCCTGCGGATGGACACCTTCCTGGATGGCAACACGCTGCGCGGCATGTTGCTGAACGCCTACGGCTGGTGGCTGGTCGGCACCATCGCTCAGGCCGCGGGCTGGGCGCTGATCGTCGTCGGTGTCGCGCTGACTGCGTTCGGGTTCATCTTCAAGGGCAAGAGCACCACTGCCGGCGCCGAGTCGTCCGCTACGGACGTGTAGCAGCAACCGGGCAGGTAGCAGCAGTTTCGAGCAATCACGAGGGACGAGTCAGGCCGCTGGCTCGTCCCTCTGCTCATGCCCCTAGAATGCGGACAGGTCATCATCGCGGATGTGGAGGAACGATGGCAGATTCGGTCTATCGGGCGCTCTCTCGAGTCTTCAGCGTTGTGCTGCCCGTGGTTGGTGCCGGCGCGATGATCGGCGGTTCGTTTGCCCATCGTTTCGTCTCCGATCAGCTGGGTTCCGAAGACATCACCATGCCTGCCCCCGAACTCATCACCCAAGAACTCAAGACCGGCCTGATCAGCCCCGACGACGCCGAACTGTTGAGTCTGCACGCCGGGGAAACCCTCAGCAACGGTCCGCAGGCCCGCATCTACGCCGACAACTATGTGCTCGCGCATATGAAGGTCGCCGCGGAGCGCGCCGGCGTCCCCGAGGACCAGGCGACCTACGCGGGCGTCGGCGATCTGGCTGCCGAACTCAACAAGCAACTGAAGGCCGAGCTCAAAGAGCAGTATCCGGAGATGGGTCCCGGCGAGATCGCCGGCCTGGCCCGCATGGAGATCAAGGATCCCGAAACCGAATACGACCTGGCTCGCAAGATCAACCAGTTCTACGAGCTGCGTTCCGAGAACTTCTTCATGGGCAACGCGATCCGCGGGATGCTGCTGAACGCCTATGGCTGGTGGCTGGTGGGTCTGGTCGCCCGCATCGCGGGGGCGCTGCTGATCGGTTTCGGCGGCTTCTTGGGCCTGCTCGGTTTCGGACGCCGCCGCGCGCGCTGAGCCGCCGGTCGGCTGCCGGGAAGTTGGGGGACCGCCCCGGTCGTGGGAGGATGGGCGGCGGCGCGGAATGCGTCCATGACTGCCAACAACCACGACTGGAAAGTGAATGCCTGTTCCTGCACCTGGTCGCACTGACCCGGCCATCATCCGCAACTTCAGCATCATCGCCCACATCGACCATGGCAAGTCGACACTGGCCGATCGCATGCTGCAGCTCACCGGCGTGGTGGACGAGCGGGCGATGCGCGCCCAGTATCTCGACCGGATGGACATCGAGCGCGAGCGCGGCATCACGATCAAGTCCCAGGCTGTGCGGATGCCGTGGAGCAGCGCCGGCGACGACTACGTGCTCAACATGATCGACACGCCCGGGCACGTCGACTTCACCTATGAGGTTTCCCGGTCGCTGGCCGCCTGCGAGGGTGCCGTGCTGCTGGTGGACGCGGCCCAGGGCATCGAGGCCCAGACACTGGCCAACCTCTACCTGGCGCTGGAAGCCGACCTGGTGATCATTCCGGTGCTCAACAAGATTGATCTGCCCGGCGCGCAGCCCGAGAAGTTCGCCCGCGAACTCGCCTCGATCATCGGCTGCGAGCAGGACGAGATCCTCAGGGTCAGCGCCAAGACGGGGGAGGGTGTCGCCGAGCTGCTCGATCAGATCGTCGCCCACGTGCCCGCGCCGACCGGGGACCCCGATGCTGCCACCCGCGCACTGATCTTCGATTCGGTTTACGACTCCTATCGCGGTGTGGTCACCTACATTCGGGTCGTCGACGGCGAGATTGCGCATCGCGATCGCATCCTCATGATGTCGACCGGAACGACCCACGAGGTGCTGGAGGTGGGCGTCATCTCGCCCGAGCCGGTGAAATCGTCCGCTCTGGGCGTCGGAGAGGTCGGATACCTGATAACCGGCGTCAAGGACGTGCGCCAATCGCGGGTCGGCGACACGGTGACCCTGTCGTCCAGGCCCGCCTCGCAGATGCTCGCGGGCTATCGCAACCCCAATCCGATGGTTTTTGCGGGCATTTATCCGATCGACGGCGACGATTTCCCCGAATTGCGCGAGGCGCTGGACAAACTCCAGCTCAACGATGCCGCGCTGACCTATGAGCCGGAGACCTCGGCTGCCCTCGGATTCGGTTTCCGTGTCGGTTTTCTCGGTCTGCTGCACATGGAGATCGTGCGCGAACGCCTGGAGCGCGAGTTCAACCTCGATCTCATCAGCACGGCGCCGAACGTGAACTATCGCGTGGTGATGGAAGACGGCACCGAGCACGAGGTGACCAATCCGTCCGAGTTCCCCGAGGGCAAGATCGCCGAAGTCTACGAGCCGATGATCAAGGCGACGATTCTGAGCCCGGCCGAGTTCATCGGCACCATCATCGAGCTGTGCCAGGGCCGCCGCGGGGTCCAGCTCGGGCTCGACTACCTGTCCGAGGACCGGGTCGAGTTGCGCTACGAGTTGCCGCTGGCTGAGATCGTTTTCGACTTCTTCGACTCGTTGAAGTCCCGGACGCGGGGATACGCGTCGCTGGACTACGACGAGGCGGGCACCCAGGTTGCAGACCTGGTGAAGGTCGACATTTTGCTCAACGGCGAACCGGTGGACGCGTTCAGCTCGATCGTCCACAAGGATAAGGCCTACTCCTACGGAGTGGCGATGGCCGCGAAGCTCAAGGAATTGATCCCGCGCCAGCAGTTCGAGGTGCCGGTGCAGGCCGCGATCGGGGCACGGGTGATCGCCCGTGAGACCATCCGCGCGATGCGCAAGGACGTGCTGGCCAAGTGTTACGGCGGTGACATCACCCGCAAGCGCAAGCTGCTGGAAAAGCAGAAGGAAGGCAAGAAGCGCATGAAGGTGGTGGGACGCGTCGAAGTCCCGCAGGAGGCCTTCGTCGCCGCGCTGTCGACCGGCGAAACCAGCAAGGACAAGCGCTAGCGCTCAGGCTTGCGGGCGATCAGGGCCACCGCCTCCAGGTGATCCTGATTGGCGCGGAAGACCTTGCGCATCGCCATGATGCGCTGCCGGGCCTGCGGGTTGCGCCGCACATTGTTGAAGAAGCGCAGCGCGCCGCGCAGGCCCTCGTCGGCGATGATCCGGGTCGGGCTGAGCAGCTTCATCGGATGGTGATCGGTCCATTCGATCTCGAAGCCCGCCTCGGTGACCAGTTCGGTCCAGGCCCTGGTGGTCAGGGGACGGGCACCTACCTTGATGGTGCGCGACAGCGCCTTGGAGATCTGGTCGACCACGGACTGGTCGACGTCGTCCGGTTTCAGGGAAAGCTCATGCAGCCCCCAGCGTCCACCCGGCGCCAGCGTGCGGAAGACCTCACGGGCGATCGTGGACTTGTCGGCCGCCGACTGCATGGTGAGCATGGCTTCGGAGATCACCACATCCGCGCTGCCATCGGGTAGGCCGTTGGCGCGGGCATCGCCTTCACGGACTGCCGCATCGTGGTGCCCGGCGAGCACCGCGGCGATCTGGCGGCGGGCGTCCTCGTTCGGGTCGACTCCGGTATAGGTGGCGTAGCCACCGTCCAGGACGAGCTGGGCGGTCCGGCCGATGCCCGGGCCGAGCTCGACGACCCGGTCGGCGGAGGAGATCTGCAGGCTGCCGAGCAGCCGGCGGGTCAGGTCGATGCCGCCGGGACGCAGCACCCGCTTGCCCATCTTGGCCAGCAACCAGTGGCCGGCCGCGCGGTGTTCTTCGGAGGTCGTGGGGCCGCCGGTCTTTTCCGAGTACGTGGTTTCGGTCATGGGATCCACTCTTTTCTGGGAGGTTGTCTTCTGCGCGGGTGCCCGGATCAGTGCTGTGCGGAGGAGTCGTGTGCGGTGGTGTCCACCATCACCAACTGCATCCGGCAGTCGGTGAGCGCGGTCAGCGCATGACGGGCATCGGGCGCCAGATAGATGACGTCACCGGCGTGCAGGATGTTCGACCGGCCTTCGACTTCGAAGTCCATTTCGCCGTCCAGCAGGGTGACCACGACCGCTCGCGGGGAGGAGTGCTCGGTGAGCAGTTGGCCGGCGGCGAAGGTGAAATCGACCACCCGCAGCAGGGGATTGTTGACGATGACCCGCGATGTGGTCGATTCGGTGACGACGGGAAGCTGCTCGTTGATATTGAGAACGACGGTGGATTCGCTGACTGCGGTTGTGCTCATAAGAAGAAGGCTAGCCTAAGCAGTATTTATTGTGAAGTGTCGTTCAGCTGGAACCGCTCGTCGCGGTGACATAACTTCGGTGGTATGCCTTCCGCTCCGCCACCTGGTGATCCGGCTCCCGCCGACGGCGCGCTGCCCGCCTCGGCATTGCGCGAGGTGACCGGGCGCCCGCTGAGTTTCTATGTGCACGTGCCGTTCTGCCGGGTGCGGTGCGGCTACTGCGATTTCAACACCTACACGGCCGATCAGCTGGGCCCCGGCGGCGGGCCGGACGCGTGGCTTGCCGCGGTGCATTCCGAGATCGATCTGGCCGCCCGGGTGCTGGGCGAGCAGGCACCCGAGGTCAGCACGGTCTTCTTCGGTGGTGGCACCCCGACGCTATTGAGGCCATCTCAGTTGACCGAGGTGCTTGCACATATCGCCGGGCGCTTCGGGCTTCGTCCCGGCGCGGAGGTCACCACCGAGGCCAACCCGGAGACTATCGGCCCGGCCGAGTTGGACGCACTGCTGGTCGGGGGCATCAACCGGCTGAGTCTCGGTATGCAGTCCGCTGTCCCGCATGTGCTGGCCACCCTCGACCGGGTACACACCCCCGGGCGCGCGCTCGAGCTGGTCGGCCTGGCCCGGCAGGCCGGGTTCGGCCAGATCAGCCTGGATCTGATCTATGGCACGCCCGGCGAGCGGCCGCAGGATTGGCAGGCCAGTCTGGACGCGGTCATTGCCGCAGATCCCGATCATGTCTCTGCCTACGCTCTGGTCATCGAGCCCGGCACCGCGATGGCGCGCCGGGTGGCCCACGGCGAGATCCCACCGACCGACGACGATCGGCAGGCCGACTACTATCTGATGGCCGAGAACCGGCTGAAAGCGGCCGGCTACGAGAACTACGAAGTGAGTAACTGGGCGCGTGATCGCTCCCACCGGGCGCGTCACAATCTTGCCTACTGGCGGGGCGACAACTGGTGGGGGGTGGGCCCGGGCGCGCACTCCCATGTCGGCGGGGTGCGCTGGTGGAATCTGCGGCATCCGGCGCGTTATGCAGCTGCGCTGGAGGCCGGCCACAGCCCCGCCCAGGCCCGTGAGGTGTTGGACGCGGACACCCGCCGGATCGAGCGGGTGCTGCTCGAACTGCGGATCTCCGACGGGTTGTCAGTCGAGGTCCTGACGGCCAGCGAACGTGGTCGGTTGCCCGCGCTTGCCGCTCGTGGCCTGATCGAGCGGGAGGACGAGCGCATCAGGCTGACGCTGGATGGCCGGCTGCTGGCCGATGCGGTCATCAGAGACCTGCTGGATTGAGACCGCGTTTGTTCGCGCGTCCTGTCCGGATCCGGGCGCCCGGGCTACTAGCCTTCCGCAGGTGGGACTCTCCAATGATCGCTATGGCCGTGACGTGCTCGACCCGAGGGCAGCGCGCAACCGGCGTCCGCAAACCAAGGACATCCCGATGCGACTCGGGATGGTGGTCGAGGACCCGGGGTCCGGATTCGTCGGGGAGATCATGGGCTGGGAGAACGGCCTGGTGATCCTGGAGGATCGCCGGGGAAAACGACGCAGCTTCCCGGTCGGCCCCGGGTTCTGGCTCGACGGCAAGCCGGTTGCGCTGCGGATTCCGCCCCGTACCGGGTCCACTAGGCGCTACACCGCCTCGGGCGCCCGGGCTGTGCCGGAGGGCAAGGCCAAGGTGGCGCTGCCCAGCCGCATCTACGTCGAGGGTCGCCACGACGCCGAACTCGTCGAGAAGATCTGGGGCGGCGATCTGCGCCACGTCGGGGTGGTCGTCGAATACCTGGGCGGCATCGACGATCTGGTCGCGATCGTGGCCGAGTTTCAGCCCGAGCCCGGACGCCGGCTAGGCGTGCTGGTCGACCATCTGGTCAGCGGCAGCAAGGAGACCCGGATCGCCCAGCAGGTCGCCCACGGTGGCTACGGCGACGTCGTCCAGATCACCGGGCACCGGTTCATCGACATCTGGCAGGCGATCAAACCTGAGGTCATCGGCATCAAGGCTTGGCCGCAGGTGCCCCGCGATGTCGATTTCAAGAAGGGCACGCTGGCCGCGCTCGGCCTGCCGCACTCCGATCAGACCGACATCGCGCATGCCTGGCAGTCGATGCTCGGGCGGGTGCACACCTTCCGCGATCTGGATCCGGACTTCAATCGCGAGGTCGAAAAGCTCATTGACTTCGTCACTCAGGACCATCTGGATGAGATCGGCTGACCATGTCGCATTGCGGTCGGCTGGATCAAGCCGAGCCGACCAGCCGCGAGTTACGTTATCGTCGACCTTATGACCGAAAACGGAGCTGAGCAGATTACCCCAGCCGGGGGCGAGTCTAACCACACCAGTTCTCAGAAGACCCCCACCCCACCCACTCGAAGTGAGCAGGCGCCCGCTGCCGATCCTCGCGACGAGCAGACCCCCTCTGCCGAGGATGAGACGCTGCCCGTTGAGGACGACCAGGCGCAGCCCGAGGACACCCCGACCGCCGGTGCTGAGCCGCAAGAAGCTGAGCCGCAGGAAGCCGAGGATCAGCCTGCCGAGATCCAGGCCGAGGATGCCCAGCCCGTGGACACCGAGGACCAGCCCGCGGACGTCCAGCATGTGAGCGACCAGATTCAGCCCGAGGACGTCCAGGCTCAGCCTGCCAACGTCCAGCCAGACGAAGAGGAGCAGCCCGCACCCCCCGAAGACGCGCAGACAACTCCCGAGGACGCGCAGGCCTCTACCGAGGATGAGCCGGCCCCTACCGAGGAGCCGTCCCCGCCCGCCCAGCGCGCGAAGACGCTGCCCGTCGAGGGCGTGCAGCCGCTGTCCAATGAAGGCGAGCACGCACCTGCAGCCGAGGGCGTCCAGACGCTGCCCCCCGAGGGTGAGGAAGTGCTGTCCGTCGAAGATGTGAAGACGTTGTCCCACGAGGACGTGGAGGCGCTGTCCGAGCAGAAGCTGACAACCCCGGCCGACCGCCCCTACGTGCCGCCCGCACAGGACGATTCGGTCACGGCGTTCGCCCCCGAGATGTGGGAGCTCGGCGGCTGGCCGCTGGGAGCCACCTTCGACGCCCAAAAGAACATGACATCGTTCGCTGTCTATGCCCCGAAAGCGACGCGAGTAGCGATCGAACTGTATGACGAGGAGATTGGGGCCGACGCCACCCACCGGTTCGATGCGGTCAAGGGGGAGGACGGTGCGTGGCGCAGCCAGCTGGTCGGCGTGGTGGCCGGACAGCTCTACGGCTATCGCGTCTGGGGCACCAACTGGGATGTGGACCCCGACTGGCAGCCGGGTTCCCTGGCCGGTTTCATCTCCGATCGGGATTCGGAGGGCAACCATTTCAATCCCAACAAGCTGCTGCTCGACCCCTATGCCCGGGAGATCAGCCATGTCCCGCTCAGCCCCCGCATCCTGAAGGCCGGAGCCGACCGGGGCGTGTTCGCCACCGGCGGCGGCGACTACCACGGCAGGGTGCGCCGCAGCGTCGATTCCGGCCGGTTCACCCCGAAGGGCGTGGTCATCAGCGACAACACCGGTACGGGGGAGGCACCGAATCGTCCCGCTCAAGATGTGACGATCTATGAGGGTCACATCAAGAACCTCACCATGCATCCGTCGGCAGCCAAGCTCGGCGATCTGCTGGCCGGCGAGGAACTGTTCGACGACGTGCGCAATCTCCCCGATGAGCTGCGGGGCACCTACGCCGGTGCGGCCTACCTCGCGCCTTACCTCAAGGGCCTCGGCTTCACCACGCTCGAGCTGCTCCCGGTGCACGAGACCGACTCCGATCAGGTGGGTGCGGTCAATGGCACCACCAACTTCTGGGGCTACCAGACAATCGGTTTCTTCGCGCCGAACCGCGACTATGCCCATGACAAGTCGCCGGGCGGCCCGACCCGTGAGTTCAAGGAAATGGTGCGGACGTTCCACGAGCACGACGTCGAGGTCTACCTCGACGTGGTCTTCAACCACACCGCCGAGGGCGGAAACTGGGACCACGACATCGATTCGGCGGCGTTCACCAGCTTCGGCGGATTCGCGACCACGCACTACTACGATCTGACCTCCGACGGGTACATCGTCGACGGGGCTACCGGATCGTCCAACCAGACGAACTTCTCGACCCGGGCGATGTGCGATGTCGTGATGAATTCGCTCATCTACTGGCATGACGTCATGGGCGTGGACGGCTTCCGGTTCGATCTGGCCACCGTACTCGGACGCTTCCCGTCGGCATCGGACAAAGAGGACTGGGGCGGCAGGCGGCGCTTCTTCAACGCCCACCCGCTGTTGCGGGAGGTCGTCGACTGGGCCGATGATCGCGGTATCGAGGTCATCGCCGAGGCCTGGGATCTGTGGGGATATGAGGTCGGTAATTTCCCGTCCGGGTGGGGAGAATGGAACGGCCGTTTCCGCGATGCGGTGCGCCACTACCTGAAAGGCGACGGCAATACCCGCGCGTTCATCGAACTGTTCAACGGCGACTGGCTGCATTTCAACGACAATGCCGGTCCGCAGAAGTCCATCAATTTCGTAACTGCCCATGATGGTTTCACCATGTTCGACCTGGTCAGCTTCAATGAGCCGATCAACGACCAGCCCTTCCCCTTCGGACCCTCGGACGGCGGAAGTCCGCAGAACAACTCCTGGGACTCGGGCGGCGATCAGGCGCTGCGGCGCACCCGGTGGCGCAACAACTGGGTGACGCTGATGTGCGCACGCGGCGTCCCGATGGTGGTCAGCGGGGACGAGTACGGCCGCACCCAGAACGGAAACAACAATCCGTGGAATCTCAACACCATCGGGATGTGGAACAACTGGGCCCAGCTGTCGTCCAATACCCCCACCCGGCTGCCGGTCGACCCCGACAATCCGGAGCTGGCGTCCTATTTCGATGTGGTGGGCGAATGCGATTCAGCGCCGAATGTCAACCCGATGTTCCGGTTTGCCCGGTTCACCGCTCGGCTGCGCGCATTGGATGTGACCTTGCGCCAGAAGACCTGGGGTTCGGGAAAACTGGATTCCGACAACGTGAGCTACCTGTACTATTGCCCCGACCTTTCACGGGAACCCGGCTTGACCGACCGGCAATTGACGGTGCTGATCAACGGCGCCGGTGTGGGTGGCACGGATTACCTGGTCATGATCAATATGTACACGTCGCCGGCGGTGTTCAAGGTACCGGACTCCACCGAGATCTCGCGCCGCGACCTCAAGTGGCACCGCCTCATCGACACCGCTCCGTGGGCCGAATCGGTCGGCAACTGCTGGCCGCCGGCCGATGGGGACGTGATTGAAGGCAGCTATACCGTAGAGCCGTGGTCGATCGCGGTCCTGGCAGCGGCGTCCGATCAATCGCCCGTTTTCGACTACCGGGGTTTCCCTGCTCGCCGCCGTCGGCGGTTGGACGCTGCCGCGCTGGCTGAATAGGCGGTGAGGAATGGTAGACACGCACGACGACATACTCGAACTGATGGTCGAGGTCGCCGATCGGGTGATCCGGCCCAGGTTCCGGGCGCTGAGTGGCAACGACATCGACGAGAAATCGCCGGGTGACTACGTCACCGTGGCCGATCGGGAATCCGAGAAGTTGCTGACCGCCGCGCTGCTGGCGCGCAATCCTGGCTGCCTGGTGGTGGGGGAGGAAGCCAGCTACGCCGATCCCTCGATTCGCGAGGGTCTGGGCGTGGCCGACCTCGCGTACACCGTCGACCCGGTCGATGGCACCGGCAACTTCGTCAAGGGATCGCCCGACTATGCCGTGATGATCGCCGAGATCCGTCGCAGCGAGGTGACGCGCTCGTGGATCTGGCAGCCCGAGGCGGGACGCGCCTATGTGGCCGAGCGCGGTGCGGGTGTGACCTGTAACGGTGAGCCGATGACCAGGGTCGAGGCACACCGCCCGGCGCGCGCCGGCGGAGCCAGCAGGGTCTGGCAGTGCTTCGATTCGGCGGACGGCTTCGCCGAGCCCGTCGGGTCGAATTTCTGCGCCGGGTTCGACTATCCGCAGCTGCTTCGCGGGGAGGCCGATTTCTTCGTCTACCGCAGGCCGATGCCGTGGGACCATCTGCCCGGCCTACTGATGGTGCGCGAGTTGGGCGGCGCGACCGTCCAGGTCGACGGCCGGGGCTACGGCCCGGGCAGCCAACGTGTTCAGGCGATCTGTGCGTCGACCGATGCCGGGCTGGCCGACGACGTGGCCGGACGCTGGGATCCGCCTGAGGCCCATTGACTGGCGTCCGCCGGCACGCGGGGTAAGCTTGGCACTCGGAATTGTGGAGTGCCAGCGACCAAGGAGGGGAGAACGATGGACGACCGGAAGCTGAGAGTGCTCGGCGCCATCGTCACCGATTACGTGGCCACCCGCGAGCCGGTCGGCTCGAAGGCCTTGGTAGAGCGTCACAGCCTGGATGTCTCCCCGGCGACCATCCGTAACGACATGGCGGTCCTGGAGGAGGAGGGCTATCTCGCCCAGCCACACACCAGCGCCGGGCGCGTCCCCACGGACAAGGGCTACCGGCTGTTCGTGGACCGGCTGGCGACCGTCAAGCCACTGTCGAGCGCCGAACGACGGGCGATCTCGAGTTTCCTGGCCGGGGCAGTCGATGTCGACGACATCGTCCATCGCACCGTCCGGCTGCTCGCCCAGCTCACCCGTCAGGTCGCGATCGTGCAGTACCCGGCATCCAGTTCTGCGACCGTGCGGCATGTCGAGGTGATCAGCCTGAGCAGCGATCGGGTGCTGGTGATTCTCATCGATTCCACCGCCCGCATCGACCAGCATCCGGTGACGCTGAGCGAGTACACCGAGGACGAACTCGAGACCTGGCGCGGCCGGCTCAATGCCGCCGTTGCGGGCCGTAAGCCCCAGCAAGCCGACGCCGCGCTCGCCGAGCTGGCCGCCGAACCGGAGTTCGATGAGGCCGGGCTCGGCCTGATCGTGGCAGCGCTGCGCACCATGTTGGCCTACGACCCGTCCAATGAGGTCGTGGTGGCGGGCATGCCCAATCTGATGCGCTACGGCGCGTCCTACCAGCAGGCGATCGGCCCGGTGGTGGATGCGCTCGAAGAGCAGGTGGTGCTGCTGCGTCTGTTGGGCGATGCGGTCGCCGAGCATCCTGGTGAGGTGACGGTGCGTATCGGCCAGGAGAATCCGTACGTCCCGTTGCACAGCACCTCGCTGGTGGCAAGCGAGTACGGTTCCGACGAGGTCTGGGCTTCGCTGGGCGTGGTCGGGCCGACGTCGATGGACTATTCCTCAACGATCTCCGCCGTGCGGGCCGTCGCCCGTTATGTCGGCAGATTCCTGGCAGAAGGATGAACGAGAACAACTGATGAGCAACCCTGATTACTACCAGGTACTGGGCGTGCCCCGGGATGCCAGTGCGGAGCAGATCAAGAAGGCTTACCGCAAGATGGCCATGAAGGTGCATCCCGATGTGGCCACCGATGCGGACGCCGAAGAGAAGTTCAAGCAGGTCAACGAGGCCTACGAGGTCTTGAGCGACCCCAACAAGCGGGCCGTCTTCGACCGGGGCGGTGACCCGATGGGTCACGGCGCCGCCGGTGGTGATCCGTTCTCGAGGATGGGTGGCTTCTCCGGCTTCAACGCCTACGCCGGCGGGCAGGGCTTCGACATCGGCGATCTGTTCGGCGCGATGTTCGGCCAGACCACCGCCAGCCGCGGGCCGAAGTCCCGCGTCCGGCGCGGCCAGGATCAACTCATTCGCACCAAGCTGACGCTGCCGGAGGCTGTCTTCGGGGTGACCAAGCCGGTCACCTTCGACACCTACGTGCTGTGTGATGCCTGCAACGGCTCCGGCTCGAAGGACAATCGCGAGCCCGTTACCTGCACCCGGTGCCAGGGACGCGGCGAGATCATCGTCTCGCAGCGCTCGATCCTCGGCGAGATCCGCACCTCGCAGCCCTGCCCGTCGTGCCAGGGCTTCGGGAACATCATTCCCGAACCCTGCCCCGAATGCTCCGGCCACGGCCGCATCTCCCAGCAGCGCACCATCAATGTCAAGATTCCCGGTGGTGTCGACACCGGCAACCGGGTTCACCTGTCCGGTCAGGGCGAGATCGGACCCGGTGCCGGGCCCGCCGGCGACCTCTACGTCGAGATCCAGGTGCTGCCGCACGATGTCTTCCGGCGTGACCACGACAATCTCGAAATGGTCGTCAGGTTGCCGATGGCGCTGGCCGCGCTGGGCACCCACATCGACATCGACACCCTGGAATCCGAGCTGCCCGACTGCCCTGAGGATCGCCGCAAGGTACACGTCGAGGTGCCGGCCGGAACCCAGTCGGGCACCCGCCTGGTCATGGCGGGCCACGGCGTGCCGAGCCTGCGGACCAACCGTCGCGGTGAGACCCCGCGCGGCGACCTGGGTGTCACCATGCTCGTCCAGACCCCGACGAAGCTGGACGCCGAGCAGCGCGAGCTGCTGGCCCAGCTGGCTCGGTTGAGCGGCGAGGCCGGTCCGGAGGTGCTGACCAAGCCGGAGGAGAAGGGCTTCTTCAACCGCCTCAAGGACGTCTTCAGCTGATGACCGACGCGCTCTACCTGGCCGATCTGGGTGCTGATCCGCGTCCCGGTGGCCTGGTGGAGCTTGGCGGCGATGAGGGACGCCACGCGGCGGTGGTCAAGCGCACCCGCGTCGGTGAGCAGCTGCTGGTGGCCGACGGAGCCGGACGGGCGATCCGCGGGCCGGTGATCGAGACCAGCAAGCAGGGGCTTGTGGTGCGCATCGACGAGGTGCTGATCGCCGCGCCGGGCAGGCACCGCTGGACGATCGTCCAAGCGCTGGCCAAGGGCGAACGCTCCGAGATAGCCGTTGAATCCCTGACCGAGCTCGGCGCCGACCGCATCATCGCCTGGCAGGCCTCGCGCAGCGTGGTCCGCTGGGACGCCCGGGCAGGTATCCCCGACAAGTCCGCGAAAGGCCTCGCCAAGTGGCAGGCGGTTGCCCGTGCTTCCACCAAGCAGTCTCGTCGATTCCGGGTGCCCGACGTCGAGTATGCGTCCACCGCCGACATCGTGGACGTCATTGCGGGCGCCGATCTGGCGCTGGTCGCCCACGAGGAAGCGACGATTCGGCTGGCGAGCGTCGACGTTCCGGCCACCGGTGAGGTGGTCGTCATCATCGGCCCCGAAGGCGGCATCAGCCCCGATGAACTCCGGTGCTTCGAGCAGGCCGGTGCCACGGCGGTGAGCCTGGGCGACGGGGTGCTGCGCACCTCCAGCGCGGGCGTGGTGAGTCTGGCTCAGTTGCAGGTGCTGGCCGCCCGGCAGGCAGGCTAGCTCTCAGATCCCGAGTTCGGCCGGTACCGTACGCCCGCTCGGCCGCAGTCCTGACAGATCGATATCGACCCGGTGGTTGCGGTCCGCGGTGGAGCCGAGCATGAGGTGGGCGCCGATGCCCAGCGACTGCCAGCGACTGCGGTAGATCCACTGCAGCGCAGTCGGATCGCTCACCCGCCAAAAGTTCACCAGGTAGCCGCCCTCGAACAGATGGATCAAGCTGTAGCCGCCGGGATAGGCGGCGCAGGCTGCGTTCTCCAGATAGCGCGCGTTGGTGTCGGCCAGATCGGCGCGGTCGCGGCGCATCCGGTGGGTGTGCCCGGCCAGGTGCAGAAACACCCCGGGCGCCTGGCGTTCGATCAGCTGCAGCCGTAGCCGGTCACGCCCGCGCAGCATGAACTGCGGTCCTGATGCCGACGACCATGCCGCATCGGTGGTGACCGGGTGATGCGTGGTCGCCAGGGTCGGACGCTGCGGGTCGGTCTCCAGCTCGGCCATGATCTGGGCGTACTGGCCGGGAAGGATCCAGCCGCCCCCGGACCCGCGGGTGGAATCCATCGCGAGCACCCGCAGCCCGCTGGGCTCCGATACGGCCTGGGCCTGCTGGTAGCCGACGAAGTAATCACCAAAAGGGTCGTCATCACGCCTGGGATGATCGTGGTTTCCCCGGGTGGCGACCCAGTCGACCAGTTCGGTGCCGTAGCCGTCCAGCAGCTTGCGGGCGATCCGGTTCTGTTCGGGGGTGTTGTCGTAGGTGATGTCTCCGTTGGCGATCAGCAGCGGCCGGCCATGGCGGCCGGTCAGTTCGTCCAGCGCAGCGGCGCACATCATCCGGGGGTAATCCGCCTGATCCGGCCGGGGACAGACCGAGGTCGGCAATGCCCCGAGCACGATGCCCTGCCGGCGTTCGCCGATGTGGATGTCGTTGACCACCGCAACCGTGGTCAGATAGCGGCCCTTCGGCACGGTCAGCGTCGTGAACTGGCGGGTGCGCTCGCAGCACCCGACGACCCGGGTGGGACGCAGCGCGGCTGCGGCCAGCTTTCCCTCCGACGATGCCTGGAACTGGTAGGTTCGGCCCGGCTCGAGACCGGTGATCTCCACGACGTGGTAGACCCGTGGGGTCGGATCCTCGTGTACCAACTGCATCGGGCCGCCCACCGGGCCGATGGCGACCTCGGTTCCGACGGCGACCGGTTTGGGGATGGCGATGCCCAGCCTGGCTGCATGGGTGACCCAGCTGATCACGACGCTGGTGGGGGTGACGGTCAACACTTCGAGATCGGTGGCCAGCACCCTGCCCCGGGTAAACGAGTCGGCTGCTGCTGGTGCATCGATGGTGGCAGTGCTCAACTGGTAATCCACAGACCCTTAACCTACCCCCTGGGCGTTCGAAATACCGATTTGGTTCCGCAGATTGCCGCTCACGCCCCGAGCAGAATCGTGCCGCCCACCAGCCCATTCACGGTAGAGTCCCCACCTATGGCAGGTGTTCAGCGTCGACGGCATGTCGTGACCGTTGTCGTCAATCCTCGATCGGGACGAGGGCGCGCGACCCGCCTGCTGCCCAGGGTACAGGCGGCCCTCCAAGAAGGCCTGCCCGACTCCGAGCTGCGGATCATGCGCACGCGTTCGTTCGACGACGCCCGGCAGCTGGCGCTCGCTGCGGTGGCCCAAGCCGCACCGGCCGAAGCAGGCCGCCGTCCGGATGTGCTGGTGATGATGGGCGGCGACGGGATGGCGAGCCTGGGACTGAATGCCTGCGCAGGCAGCCACATCCCATTGGCGATCATTCCCACCGGCACCGGTGACGATTTCGCGCGCGGTGTGGGCATCCCGCGCAAACCCGCCGAGGCGGTTCAGGCGATCATCACCGGGCACACCAAGATGATCGACCTGGCGCTGGTCACCGGCGACCTCACCGACGGCCACAAGCAACGATATGTGGGCTCGGTCGTCTCCACGGGCTATGACGCGAAGGTCAACTATCGGGTCAATCACGCCAGGGTGAGATCGTATGCGTGGTCGCTGCTCGCCGAGATGGCGCAGCTGCGGCCGCTGAACTACCGGTTGACGATCGACGGCCGGCCGTTGCATACCCGCGCCGTGATCGCCGCGGTCGGCAACGCCGGCTACGTCGGCGGCGGCATCCATCTGTGCCCGGCCGCCGATGTGACCGACGGTCTGCTCGACATTATGATGATCGGGCCGGTCAGCCGATGGACGCTGATCAGGCTCTTCCCCCTGTTGTTCCGCCCCGGTTTCGTCAAGCATCCGGCGATCACCCAGCTGCAGGCGCACGAGGTGATCGTCGACGGGGACGGGCTGGTGCCGATGGCCGACGGCGAAGAACTCGGGGCCACCCCGTTGCGCATCAGCTGCGTGCCGTCGGCACTGACTATCGTGGTGGGTAATGACTGAACCGGACGCAGGGCTGGCCCACGTGGTCGCGCAGTTCGCTGCGGGCTACTCATTTTCGTTTGACGACTTCCAAACCGACGCCTGCCTGAAGCTCGCCTCGGGACATGGCGTGCTGGTGGCCGCCCCGACCGGGTCGGGCAAGACCGTGGTGGGGGAGTTCGCCTGCTGGCTGGCGTTGCGGCAGGGCACGAAGTGCTTCTACACCACCCCGATCAAGGCCCTGAGCAACCAGAAGTTCCATGATCTGGTGGCCCGGCACGGTGCAGACAATGTTGGCCTGCTGACCGGTGACACCTCGATCAACTCCGAGGCGCCGATCGTGGTGATGACCACCGAGGTGCTCCGCAACATGATCTATGCCCGCTCGCGGACCCTGTCGGGGCTTTCCTCGGTAGTGATGGACGAGGTGCACTATCTGGCCGACCGGTTCCGCGGCGCCGTCTGGGAGGAAGTGATCCTCGGGCTGGCCGATTCGGTTCAGCTGGTCGCGCTGTCCGCGACGGTCTCCAATGCCGAGGAATTCGGCGAGTGGCTCGATGAAGTGCGCGGCGAGGTCGATGTGGTGGTCAGCGAACGCCGCGTCGTCCCGCTCTATCAGCATGTGCTGGTGGGCCGCAGACTGTACGACCTGTTCGCGGGGCAAGCACCCACCGAAGTACCGCTGCCGCAGTCCCGGGCCGATGTCAATCCGGAGCTGCTGCGGCTGGCGAAGGCCGACGCGCGGGTCACCCGCGATGACTCCCGGCGGATGCGTGCCCGCCGGGTGCGCGGCAAGATCGAAGCGCGGCAACGCGCCAGTGGGGAGGGCGTCATCCGGGCACCCCGGCGCGACGGCGCGGTCGAGGTGCTGCGGCAGCAGAATCTGCTGCCCGCGATCTTCTTCATCTTCAGCAGACAGGGCTGCGACCAGGCAGTTCGCCAGATGCTGGGATCCGACATCCGGCTCACCGACCGTGCCGAACGCGAGCAATTGCTGCAGATCGCCGCGAAACATGTGGGCATGCTGACCGCGGCCGACAAACGCGCGCTCGACTGGGACACCTTCATCGAAGCCCTCGGACGCGGCATCGCCGCCCATCACGCCGGACTGCTGCCGGTCTTCAAGGCGATCGTGGAGGAAGGTTTCGTCAAAGGTCTGGTGAAGGTTGTCTTCGCCACCGAGACACTGGCGTTGGGCATCAACATGCCGGCCCGCACAGTGGTGGTCGAGAAGCTCGTGAAGTACAACGGCGAGACCCACGCCGAGCTGAGCCCCGGCGAGTACACCCAGCTGACCGGCCGGGCCGGACGACGCGGTATCGACGTCGAAGGTCATGCCGTGGTGTTCTGGCAACCGGGAATGGACCCGCGGGCACTGGCCGGGCTGGCATCGCGGCGAACCTATCCGCTGAAGTCGAGTTTCGCGCCGACCTACAACATGGCGGTCAATCTGGTGGGGTCGATCGGACGGGTGCGCGCCCGCGCGCTGCTGGAGCAGAGCTTCGCGCAGTTCCAGACCGACCGGCGGGTGGTTGCGATGGCCCGGCAGGCCAGCCGCGATGACGAGCAGGCCGAGATCTTGTGGGCGCAGGCGGAGTGCGACCGCGGCGATTTCCGGCAGTACGCCGAACTGCGCGACCGCATCGGGGCGCTGGAGGCCGAGGCGGCCAAGGAACGCAAACGCGATCATCGCGCCGAGATCGCCGGATCGCTGACAGACCTGGAGGCCGGCGACGTCTTCTGGATCCCGGCCGGCAAGCATCAGGGCTGGGCCGCGGTCATCACCCCCGCGGTGGCGCATCAGCCCTGGCCGACGGTGATGACGGCGGGACGCCAGATCGTCCAGCTGGCCGACCGCGACGTCACCCAGCCGGTCACGGCGATCTCGCGGGTGCGGGTGCCCAAGAGATTCGATGTTCGCTCGGCCGCCGACCGCAGGCAGCTGGCGAATTCGCTGGCCGCGCGGGCCGAGTCGCTGGGTGAGCGCCCGGTGCGGACCGGCCGGCCGCGAGCCGACGCCGAACTGGCCGATGAGATCGCCGAGCTGCGGGCTCAGCTGCGCGTCCACCCGTGCCATGACTGCCCCGATCGGGAGGAGCACGCGCGGGCCGCCGAGCAGGCGTTGCGGTTGACTCGCGGTCACGAACGCACCCGGGCCAAGGCCAAGGCGCGCGCGCAGTCGATCGCGAATCGCTTCGACCGGATCTGCGGGGTCCTCGATTCCCTCGGTTACCTCGACGGGGACCGGCTCACCGAGCGCGGCGCCATGCTGACGCGCATCTACAACGAGCTCGATCTGCTGGTGGCCGAGAGCATCCGGGACGGCGTATTCGACGACCTCGAGGTGCCCGCACTGGCGGCGGTGCTGTCGAGCCTGGTCTACGAGTCGCGCGGCGATCAGCAGGGCCAGATGCGCACGATGCCGGACTCGCCCAGCGAACAGGCGCAGAGCCGGGTGCGCCGGATCTGGCGCGATCTGGGGATTGTCGAGCGCGACAACCGTGTGGAGCGCACCCCGGCACCCGATATCGGTTTCGCGGACGCCGCCTACCAGTGGGCATCGGGGGTGGGCCTGGCCGCGGTGCTCGACTCGAGCGGGCTGCCCGCCGGCGATTTCGTCCGCTGGGTGCGCCAGGTGATCGACCTGGCCGGACAGATCGCCCAAGCTCCCGGCACCGAGGCGCTGGCCCCGAAATGCCGCCAGCTCGTCACGGTGATGCGCCGTGACATCGCCGACTTCGCGGTCGACGAGGACTGACCGGACGCCGCCGGCTGGCGTCGGACCGATAACCTGTGCGGTATGGCTGTGGCTATTCGCGTGATTCCGTGCCTCGACGTCACCGACGGTCGGGTGGTCAAGGGCGTCAACTTCCAGCACCTGCGCGACGCGGGCGATCCCGTCGAACTCGCCGCCCGCTACAACGAGCAGGGCGCCGACGAGATCACCTTCCTCGACATCTCCGCTTCATCCAGGGGACGCGAAACCACCCGTGAGGTCGTCACGCGCTGCGCCGAGACGGTGTTCATGCCGCTCACGGTCGGCGGCGGCATCCGCAGCGTCGACGATGTGGACGCGCTGCTGCGCTGCGGGGCGGACAAGGTCGGCATCAACACCGGCGCGATCGCGCAGCCCTCGGTCATCGACGAGATCACCGGACGCTTCGGCAATCAGGTGCTGGTGCTCAGCCTGGACGCCCGGCGCGAGGCCGGCATGCCGTCCGGTTACGGGGTCACCACCCACGGCGGCAGCAGGCCGGCCGGCCTGGATGCACTGGAATGGGTTCGTGAGGCCTGCGATCGTGGTGTCGGCGAGGTGCTGCTGAACTCGATGGACGCCGACGGCACCACCGACGGCTTCGACCTGGAGATGATCGACGCGGTCCGGCAGGTCGTCGACGTCCCGCTGATTGCGTCGGGAGGAGCCGGGCAGATCAGCCACTTCGTCGACGCAGCACGAGCCGGCGCGGACGCCGTGCTGGCGGCGAGCGTCTTCCACTTCGGGGTGCTCACGGTCGCACAGGTCAAACAGGCGCTGGACGCCGCGGGCTTCCCGGTGCGGCTCGCCTGAGCGACCGCACACCACCTCGGCCCTGCCTGCGGTTGGCGACATCCGGGCGTGTCAGGAGGCTGTTCGAAGCGTTGACGAGGACGCACTGCCAGGCGCCCGGCTGTTCGCGATGCGAGACAGGTTTTGGTCGCGGTTGGTGCCCCGTGCAATCATGGCTACGTGCACAACCGACAGGGTCTCGTACTTCATTAGCGCTTCGTCAACTGACGGAGCGCTCCCTCGCCTGCCATCACGGCAGCGGGGGTTTTTTTTGCACTGATCCTGCCATCACACAGAGAGGAAATCGCCGATGGCCAAGCAGCCAGCCGATCTGCCGATCATGACCGGAGCACAGGCGCTCGTCACGTCATTGGAGCGTTGCGGCGTGGAAGTAGCCTTCGGCATTCCGGGCGGGGCAATCCTGCCGGCATACGATCCGCTTTTCGATTCGTCCATTCGCCACATCCTGGTCCGCCACGAACAGGGCGCCGGGCACGCCGCCGAGGGCTACGCCGTCGCCACCGGACGGGTCGGGGTCTGTATCGCGACCTCCGGCCCGGGTGCGACCAACCTGGTCACCCCATTGGCCGATGCCAACCTGGACTCGGTGCCGATGGTCGCGATCACCGGACAGATCAATTCCGCGCTCATCGGAACCGACGGCTTCCAGGAAGCCGATATCCGCGGCATCACGATGCCGGTCACCAAGCACAACTTCCTCGTCAAGCGCACCGAGGACATTCCCGAAGCCATCAAGGCGGCCTTCCACATCGCCTCGACCGGGCGTCCGGGACCGGTGCTGGTCGACATCGCCAAGGATGCGTTGTCCGGCAGCGCACCGTTCGACTACGACGATGAGCTCCTGCTACCCGGCTACAAGCCCAACACCCAGCCGCATATCCGGCAGGTGAAGGAAGCCGCGAAGCTGATCTGCGAGTCCAAGCGTCCGGTGCTGTACATCGGCGGCGGCGTGCTCAAGGCCCGCGCCTGGCAGGAGTTGGCCGATCTGGTCGACCTGGCCGACATTCCGGTGGTCACCACCCTGATGGCCCGCGGTGCCTTTCCCGACGATCATCCGCTGCACATGGGGATGCCGGGCATGCACGGCTCGGTCTCCGCGGTCGGCGCGCTGCAGAAATCCGATCTGCTCATCGCCGTCGGAACCCGATTCGACGATCGGGTCACCGGGCGTCTCGACTCCTTCGCACCCGACGCCAAGGTGATTCACGCCGACATCGACCCCGCAGAGATCGGTAAGAACCGCGCGGTGGACGTGCCGGTGGTCGGCGACGCCAAGGTCTTCTTGAACGGACTGATCGAGGCGTTGCGCAACGAGAAGATCCCGGACTTCCAGACCTGGTCGGGCTACCTGAAGGGGCTCAAGGAGCGGTATCCGGTGGGCTGGACCGAAAGCTCCGACGGACGCCTGACGCCGCAGCAGGTGATCAAGCGGATCGGGGAGATCGCCGGACCCGACGCCATCTTCGCCACCGGTGTCGGCCAGCATCAGATGTGGTCGGCGCACTTCCTGCCGTTCGCCAAGCCGGGCAAGTGGCTCACCTCGGGTGGGGCGGGCACCATGGGCTACTGCGTCCCGGCCGCCATGGGCGCCAAGGTCGGAGCGCCCGACAAGGTGGTCTGGGGCATTGACGGGGACGGCTGTTTCCAGATGACCAACCAGGAACTGGTCACCTGCGCGCTGAACAACATCCCGATCAAGATCGCCATCATCAACAACAACGCGCTGGGCATGGTCCGGCAGTGGCAGACCCTGTTCTACAGCGGCCGCTACTCCAACACCGACCTGGAGACCGACACGGTGCCGAACTTCCCGTTGCTGGCCGAGGCAATGGGCTGCGTGGGCCTGCGGGCGACCAGCCCGGATGAGGTCGACGACGTGATCAACCAGGCGATGGCTATCAACGATCGTCCGGTCGTGGTCGAGTTCGTGTGCAGCAAGGACGCGATGGTCTGGCCGATGGTTGCGGCCGGCACCAGCAATGACGACATCAAGATCGCCCGCGACATGGCGCCGGCGTGGGAGGAGGAAGTGCTGTGAGCAACCACACTCTGAGCGTGCTGGTCAGCGATCAGCCGGGCGTGCTGGCCCGGGTCGCGAGCCTGTTCAGCCGCCGCGGATTCAACATCGAGTCGCTGGCAGTCGGCCCGACCGAACGCGACGATCTCTCCAGGATCACGCTGGTCACCGAGGTGGACGATGTCACGATCCTCGAGCAACTGGTCAAGCAGCTCAACAAGCTGATCGAGGTCTACAAGGTCATCGAATTGGAGCCGAATTCGGTGCAACGCCAGCTGATTCTGGTGAAGGTGCGGTGCAACGAACGCAATCGCAGCGCCGTGCTCGATGTGGTCGGGTTGTTCCGCGGCAAGGCCGTGGACGTTAGCTTCGAATCGATCACCGTCGAGGCGACCGGCAGCGACGACAAATTGGATGCGCTCATCACGATGCTCGAACCCTATGGGATCATCGAATTGGTGAAGTCGGGTGAGGTCGCGTTGAGCCGCGGCAACAAGTCCATCAACGAGAAGAGCCGTGGTGTCCTGCGGACAGCACGCTGAAGCCAAGAAGAAGAATCTAAGGAGCACGAATCCCCATGGCAGAAATGTTCTATGACGACGATGCCGACCTGTCGATCATCCAGTCCCGCTCGGTGGCCGTCATCGGCTACGGGTCGCAGGGCCACGCCCACGCGCTGAACCTGCGCGACTCGGGTGTCGATGTGCGGGTGGGCCTGGCCGAGGGCAGCAAGTCGCGTGCCAAGGCCGAGGCCGAGGGGTTGCGCGTGGTCAGCGCGGCCGAGGCCGCCGCCGAGGCCGACGTCATCATGATCCTGGTGCCCGATCAGGTGCAGCGGTTCGTGTACGCCGAGTCGATCGCCCCCAACCTCCAGCCCGGTGACGCGGTCTTCTTCGCGCATGGCTTCAACATCCGCTACGGCTACATCACGCCTCCCGAGGGCGTCGACGTGTGCATGGTCGCCCCGAAGGGCCCGGGCCACATTGTCCGCCGCGAGTACGCCGACGGCCGCGGTGTCCCGGTGCTGGTCTGCGTCGAGCAGGACGCCAGCGGCGAAGCCTGGGCACTGGCCAAGAGCTACGCCAAGGCCATCGGCGGTCTGCGCGCCGGCGCCATCAAGACCACCTTCACCGAAGAGACCGAGACCGACCTGTTCGGCGAGCAGGCGGTGCTCTGTGGTGGCATGTCGCACCTGGTGCAGGCCGGTTTCGAGACCCTGACCGAGGCCGGCTACCAGCCCGAGATGGCCTACTTCGAGTGCCTGCACGAGATGAAGATGATCGTCGACCTGATGATCGAGGGCGGTATCTCGAAGCAGCGCTGGTCGATCTCCGACACCGCCGAGTACGGCGACTACGTCTCGGGCCCGCGGGTCATCGACGCTCACGTGAAGCAGAACATGCGGGCAGTGCTGGACGACATCCAGTCCGGTGCGTTCGCCAAGCGCTTCATCGATGACCAGGACGCCGGGGCTCCGGAGTTCAAGAAGCTGCGCGCGGCCGAGGCCGGTCACCCGATCGAGGCCACCGGCAAGGAACTGCGCAAGATGTTCAGCTGGCTGAAGAGCGCCGACGACGACTACGTCGAAGGCACTGCCGCACGCTGATCGGCGCGATGCCCTGATTGATCCGACCACGAAGGTGGCCCTTCCCCTCGGGAGGGCCGCCTTCGCCGTCCCCGGGGGGCATGCGGCGCCGGGCAATAGGATGGGTTCAACAGCGCACACAGGAGGTGAACGATGACTGTTTTCTTCGTGATCGGCGGAGTCGGCATCGCGTTGCTCCTGCTGGCGCTACTGATCGGCGACGTCTTGGACGGCGCGCTCGGTCTGGACGGCCTGGAAGGTTTCAATGCCCTCGATGCTGACGTCTTCTCGACAGCAGGCATCGCCGGGTTGCTCGGCGGTTTCGGATTCGCCGGGGCGATCGGACTGGAACTGACCGGCCTGATGCCGGTGGCGATCGTCCTCGGACTGGTCGTCGGTGCCCTGCTCGGCTGGGGAGCCGGCAAGCTGACCGCGCTGCTGCGCCGCCAGGGAAGCGACGTCGCACCGAGCACCGCCTCGCTGATCGGGGCCGAGGCGCTGGTCATCACCGCGATCCCCGAGAACGGCTACGGCCAGATCAGGCTGCGCTACGGCGGTCACACCCACACGCTCAACGCCAAAGGCCCCGTCGAGCTGGATGCCGGCACCCGAGTGTGGATTTCGGGAGTGCTGTCGGCCACGTCGGTGGAGGTGCGGCCGGTGGACGCGCTGGGTTCGGCCGGGCAACCCGGCGTCTTGGATATGTGAGGCGACCGAACGGTCCCGGGGCCCTGCGCTGTTAACGCCGGCCGGTAGGGTTGATGTCAGACGAGCATTGACGATCACGACGCGAAGGAGCCCGCCTTGCCAATCTCACCTCTTGTCATAGCAATCATCGGATTAGTCGTCCTGGTGGTGCTGATCGGCCTGTTGGTCGCCAGCAGGTACAAAGTGGCGGGGCCTAACGAAGCGTTCATCGTCACCGGCCGTAAAGGCAAAGAAGTCCGCAATCCGGAGACCGGCCAGATCTCCGCCGATCTGTCGGGTCAGAAGGTCGTCATGGGTGGCGGCGTGTTCGTCGTCCCGTTCATTCAGCGATTGTTCATCCTGGATCTGTCGAGCCGGCGCATCATGGTGCAGATCCGTGGCGCCGTCTCCGGGCAGGGCATCAAGCTGAACCTCGACGGCGTCGCACTGGTCAAGGTCGGCGGCAACGAGGACTCCATCCGGGCAGCAGCACAGCGCTTCCTCACCCAGCAGGACGAGATCGAGGGCTTCACCCAGGAAACGCTGGCAGGCTCGCTGCGTTCGATCGTCGGCTCGCTGAGCGTCGAGCAGATCATTCGTGACCGCGCCGCCTTCGCCCAGCGGGTGGCCGACGAGTCGGAGTCATCGCTTACCGGTCAGGGGCTGGTGCTCGACACCTTCCAGATTCAGGACATCACCGATGCCGGCACCTACCTGACCGACCTGGGACGCCCGGAAGCCGCCAAGGTGCAGCAGCACGCGGCGGTCGCCGAGGCCGAGTCGCGGCAGGAAGCCGAACAGGCCCGCATCAACGCCCAGCAGTTGATCGCCATCCGTGAGCGCGAGCTGCTGCTGAAGCAGGCCGAGATCAAGGCCGAAACCGACGCTGCGAATGCTCAGGCCGCGGCTGCCGGTCCGCTCGCTCAAGCCGACCGCGATCAGGCGATTCTGACCGAGCAGGAGAAGGTCGCCGTGCGGCAGGCCGCGCTGAAGGACCGCCAGCTCGACACCGAGGTCCGCAAGCCGGCGGACGCCGAACGGTACCGGGTCGAGGCCGACGCCGAGGGTCGCCGCAATGCCGCGATCTTCCAGGCCGAGGCCGACAAGGCAGCAGCCATCGCCCGCGCAGAGGCCGAGGCCGAGAAGGCACGACTGAGCGGTGTCGGTGAGAAATCCCGCCGCACCGCGCTGGCCGAGGCGGAAGCCATCGAGGGCGCCAGGCGAGGCGAGGCCGAGAAGGCTCGCCGTGTCGCCGAGTCGGAGGCCCTGCGGGCCGAAGGTGACGCGCAGGCCGCCGCCATCCTGGCCACCGGTCAGGCCGAGGCCGAAGCCATGAACAAGAAGGCCGACGCCTACGGACGCTACAACGAGGCCGCAGTCATCGAGATGCTGGTCTCGGTGCTGCCCAGCCTGGCCGAGAAGATCGCCGCCCCGATGGGCGACATCGACACGCTGACCGTCATCTCCACCGACGGCGCGGGCGAGATGCCCAAGCAGGTCACCAACGGTGTGGTGCAGACCTTCCAGCTGCTGAAGGACTCCACCGGCATCGATCTGGCCAAGATCAGCAACAAGTACCTCGGCGATGACGCTGCCGTGCCGGGCAGCACCAGCACCGCGGGTGCGGCAAGCCGCGGCGAGATCTGAGCGCCCCGGCCCCGATCGATCAACAAGGCAGCCGGCGATCTGTTCTCCAGATCGCCGGCTGTTGCCGTCTGTGATGCGGTGGCCGACCAGCCTCAGGAGCCGCCGGAGCTTCCGTAGAGCCAGTAGATCACGCAGATCACGATCAGCACCGCGATGACGGCCAGCGTGATCTTCACCCAGCTCCACGGCCGGCGTCCTTGCACCTCGCCGGTGACACCGTTGATGGCCACCTGGAAGGGCTTCTGTTGGAAGGTCACCGTCAGCATCCACACCGGTAGCAGCAGCTGGCTGAACTGGACGCCCCGCCAACGGATGTCGCGCGAGGTGATGCGCTGCTCGTTGCCGCCGATGTCGGCGCGGATGGTGGAATCGATCACCGATTCCATCCGCGGCTCGGTGCGTTCCCGGAAGACCTGTTCGGCGTCCCAGTCGTAGGTGCGGCTGAGATGGCCCGCAACGAACTCGGGCGAATACGGGTGGGTGTACTGCATCGGCCAGGGCTCGAGTTCGGTGACCTTCTGATCGTCCAGCCCGTAGGTCGCGTGCCCGGTGACATCCTCGAACACGTTGTCCACCACCCCGCTGGCCGGATACCAGTCGGTGACGATGCGGGTCTGGGTCCGGCCCTCGGAATCCCGGAAGGTCTCGGTGCGGTGGATGCCGCGCATGCCGGTGTAGCGCGTGGTGGCCGCTGCGTCATAGCTGAAGTAGGGCAAGTAGATGCTGCTGAAGGTGCCGAGCTCGCGGTACTTCTTGAAGGCATTCGGGGCGAAACGGCGAGAGTTGATCCACTGCTCGATGCGTGCCTGAGCGTCCCGGGTATCGATACGCAACGGCAGGATGCCGTCGACGCGCAGCCGGGTCGGTGCCTCCTGCACGTCGTCGCGCTGAATCGCGGTGTTGCAGTAGGGGCAGCGCACCGCGGTCAGCGTCCCGGTGAAGACGGTGCGCCCACCGCAGCTTTGACAGACGATCTCCTTGTCCCCGGAGAACCTGGTCTTGGCGTTCGCCTGCTGCGCCGCCAGCTGGGCCATCGCCGGCGCCAACTCCCGCTTGGCGATCCGGGCAGGTTTGGCCACAGCGGGATCGATCGCGACGATGCTGCCGCAGTGCGGGCATTTCAGCGCCTGGGCCGAGGCATCGAAGGCCAGCACGCCGCCACAGTTCGGGCATGGATAGGTGCGGGTCTGCTCGGTGACCTGGAAGATCGCCGGATCAGCGGAGCGCTGATCGTCCGACGGTGGCTTCCCGGACGGATCGGGTCCCGAGGACCGCGGGCCCCCACCGCCGTTGCCCGGAGATGGTGGCCCGCTCGGGAATGAAGGAGACGACATGGAGACTCAGGCGTCCTGCGGGTTCGACGGCGGTGCCGGCGGAGTCGCAGCGGGCTGGCTGGGCAGTGGCGGCGGGGAGACGAAGAAGGCCAGCAGGGCAGGCACCTGACCGGCCGGCATCCAGCCTGCCAGTCCGGCGCTCCAGACCAGGGTGTGGGTGGTCAGCTGCCCATTGGCGACCATTTCGCGAACCTGACCGATGTTGTACGGCCCGGCCGAGGCGCCATTGATCTCGATGTGGAAGGTCTGGCTGTCTTGCACCAGCGGGGGAGGGGTCTGCTGCTGGGCGGGCTGGTTCATCTGGTTGGCCATCTGCTGGCCCAGCACCACGCCCATGCCGGCACCCATCATGTCGCCCATCGCGCCCCCACCGGGATTGCCCGCGGCCGCGTTCATGGCGTCGATCTGGCGCACCCGCTGGTACTTGTCGAGATCATCGAGCTGGCGCATGCGTCCGGACTCCTCGACACCTTGGGCCACGCCGCGGGTCATCGCCTGGGTGATCTCATCGGGCAGCGAGACATTCATCGTGATCGAGTCGATGGCCAGCCCGAACTCGTCGTCCACCCGCGCGGCCACGACATCGCGCAGCTTGCCCGACAGCTCGGTCTGGCGGGACTGCAGATCGATCGCGCCGACGCCGGTGCCGAGCACCAGCTCGGACAGCGCCTGGCTGATCTCGCGACGGATCAGTTCGGTGACCTCGTCGATGTCGACCGCGGAATCGGTGCCGATGACGGTGCGCAGGAACAGCGGCGGATTCTGCACGCGCACGATGCACAGGCCGTTGGCGCGCACCTGGACCATGCCGAAGTCGGGATCGCGCAGCGTGATCGGTGTCGGGGTGCCCCAGCGCAGATCGGTGACCGGGCGGGTGTTAACGAAGTAGACCTCGGAACGGAACGGGCTGTTGAAGCCGTAGCGCCAGCCCTGCAGGGTCGACATCAGTGGCAGGTTCTGGGTGTTCAGGGTGTAGGTGCCCGGGCCGAAGGTGTCGGCCAGCTGACCCTGATAGACGAAGATCGCGATCTGTCCCTCACGGACGATGAGCTGGGCGCCCTGTTTGATCTCGTTCTGATAGCGGGGGAAGCGCCAGGCCAGTAGCGTGCGCGAATCCTCTAGCCACTCGATGATATCGACGAATTCGCCACGGAGTTTATCCATCAGGCCCATGGTGAGGCACCTTTCTGATTATTGATAGCAGGTCCCACGAGCGCGGCCGCGGTGGCTTTCGCTCAGTATTGAGCATAGAGAACCCCAGTGGCACTCGGGGCGTTCGAGCGCAGCAGGCCGGCCGCGATAGCGTGGTGGCATGGCGTTGCGCAGATGGTCGGGGCTGGTGGTGGCGGCAGTGGTGTTGCTGGGCGCCTGCGGATCGGGAGGCGACGGCGCGGCGACGGACACGGCAGAGCCGTCATCGGCCGATACGTCCGCCGTGGTGGAGACCACCCCGGCCGGCAGCGAGCCGACCGCCGAGCAGGCGCCGGGCTCCCTCAATGCGATCGGGCCCACCCCGGCCGAGGTCGATCCGGACGGGATGAAGCACTCCGGCATCGCGGCGAGCGGCGAGTTCACCACCAACACCGTGGACATTGCACCGGCCACTCAGCAGCCAGATGTTCGCACCTATGTGGTGCACGTCGAGACGAGCACCGGTCTGGACGCGAACGAGGTGGCCGGGTACGTTCAGCAGGTCCTGGATTCACCGCGCGGCTGGGTCGGCTATCGCGGTGTCGCCTTCCATCTGGTTGCCGACGCCTCGGCGGCCGACTTCGCCCTCAACCTGGGTTCGCCGCCCACCGTCGACATCGGTTGTGGCGCGTTGGACACGGGGGGCACCTGGAGCTGCCGGGTGGGCAATCAGGTCTTCCTCAACGTCGACCGTTGGTGGTTCGCCACGCCCACCTGGAACGGCTATCTGCTGGACGACTACCGCGCCTACATGATCAACCACGAGGTCGGTCACTATCTCGGCTTCGGCCATGTGACCTGCCCTGCGGCCGGTTCTGCGTCCCCGGTCATGCAGCAGCAGAGCATCACCTTGAATGGCTGCGAGCCGAACCCCTGGCCCGATGTCACCGGAGAAAAGAACGGCTGACGGCTGCCGTCCTCACACGAGCGCGGCGATCGCATCCCCGATCTGGGTGGTGGAGCGCTTCGTGGTGCCCCGATCGATGATGTCCGCGGTCACCGCGGCCTCGATCCGGGAAGCCGCTTCGTGGGCGCCCAGGTGATCCAGCAGCAGCGCCATCGACGAGATGGCGGCGGTCGGGTCGGCGATGCCCAGGCCGGCGATGTCAGGGGCAGATCCGTGCACCGGCTCGAACATCGAGGGGAAGGTGCGCGAGGTATTGATGTTGGCGCTCGGCGCCAGGCCGATACCGCCGGTGATCGCGGCGGCCTCATCGGTCAGGATGTCGCCGAACAGATTGTCGGTCACCACGACGTCGAATCGGGTCGGGTTGGTGACCAGGTGAATCGTCGCGGCATCCACATGCAGATAGTCGGTGGTCACGCTCGGGTACTCGGCGGCGACCTCGGCGAAGATCCGCTTCCACAGGCCCCCGGCGTTGACCAGCACGTTGTGCTTGTGAACCATCGTCAGATGACCCCGGCGACGCGTCGCCAGATCGAAGGCGTAACGCACCACGCGCTCGACCCCCATGGCCGTGTTGACGCTCACCTCGGTGGCCACCTCATTGGCGGTGCCGTGGCGCAGCGTGCCGCCATTGCCCGCATACAGTCCCTCGGTGCCTTCGCGCACCACGACGAAATCGGCCAGGCCCTGGTCGAGGATTGCGTCCGACAGGGGGCTGACCACGCCCGGATACATCTTCGACGGGCGCAGGTTGACGTCTTGATCGAAGGCGAACCGCAGCCGCAGCAACAGCCCGCGCTCCAGCAGACCGCTGGGGATCGTGGTACTGCCCGGCGCCGCGCCCACCGCGCCGAGAATGATCGCCTGCGCCTCGGCGAGCTCGGCGAGGGTCTCGTCATTGAGGACCTCACCGGTCGCCAGCCAGTGGTCGGCGCCCAGATCGTAGTGGCGGAACTCGAAGGTGTGCTCACCCACCGCGGTCTTCAGCACCTTGAGGGCCTCGGCGACGACTTCGGGACCGATACCGTCCCCGGGAATCACGGCAATGGTCGGACGCAGAGTCTCAGCAGTCATGTCTCGAACTCTAACGGCCGGTCCGAGATCCGGCCCGGTGATCTCAGACCACGATGTGCCCCTGTGGGCAGATTCCGCGGAGTCGCTACTAAGGTTGACCGCATGGCGCTGTCATTCGATTTTCCTGATAATCCGAGCTTCCTGGGCGATGACGTGATCGAGGGAGTCTGGGACGATCCGGGATTCGGCCAGTACTTCACCGATCACATGAGCGTGGCCAGCTGGACCGTGGAGGAGGGCTGGCACAATGACCGCCTGACCGACTACGCCCAGATCTCCATGGAGCCGGCCAGCGCTGTCTATCACTATGCGCAGGAGATCTTCGAGGGCCTCAAGGCCTACCGGCACGCGGACGGGTCGGTGTGGCTGTTCCGGCCCGAGGCCAACGCCAAGCGTTTCGAGAATTCGGCACATCGGCTCGCGCTGCCGGCGCTGCCCGCCGAGGACTTCATCACCAGCGTCCGGCAGCTGACGGCTCTGGATGCCCGCTGGGTTCCCGGAGGAGCCGAGCAGAGCCTGTATCTGCGTCCGTTCATGATGGCCAGCGAGAACTTCCTCGGGGTGCGTCCGGCGCATTCGGTGCTCTACGTGGTCATCGCGAGCCCGGTCGGCTCCTACTTCGCCGGTGGCGTCGCGCCGGTCGACATCTGGATCTCCACCGAGTACAGCCGGGTTGCCACCGGCGGCACCGGTTCGGCCAAGTGCGGCGGCAACTACGCCGCGTCCCTGCTGCCCCAGGAGCTGGCCTACGCGCAGGGTTGCAGCCAGGTGCTGTTCGTGGACGCTGCGTCCAAGCGCTGGATCGAAGAACTCGGTGGCATGAACTTCTTCATGATCACCGCCGACGACGAACTGATCACCCCGGAGCTCAACGGCAACATCCTGCCCGGCGTGACCCGCGACTCGCTGCTGACTGTGGCCCCCGACCTTGGTCTGAAGCCGATCGAGCGGCCCATCAGCCTCGAAGAAGTCACCACCGGTATCACGACCGGCGCGATCCGCGAGCTGTTCGCTTGCGGCACCGCCGCGGTCATCACCCCGATCCGTTCGCTCAAGAACGAGTCCGGCGAGTACATCATCGACGTCGACAAGGCGACCCACACGATCCCGCTGCGCAATCATCTGCTCGACATCCAGTACGGGCGGATCGCCGACACCCACGGCTGGATGCAGCAGGTCTGCTGACCCGGTGCGGGCTGAGCCGGGCGTCCCAACCGGCGAGACCAGTTTGGAATGAGCCCTCTGGATAGGGACGATTGAAGATGGCACGCCGCCGATGGCGCGCCATCTGATCGTCTTACGGGAGGCCCGATGCCAACGATGCCGGTGATGCCGGAGCGTTTCCACCTCTATGACACCACGCTGCGCGATGGTGCCCAGCAAGAGGGGATTCAACTGTCCGTCGAAGACAAGCTCCGAATTGCCCGCATTCTCGATGCGCTCGGCGTCACCTTCATCGAGGGCGGCTGGCCGGGCGCGAATCCGGCGGACACCGAGTTCTTCGCGCGTGCGCAAACCGAGCTGCGGCTGACGAATGCGAGACTGGTCGCCTTCGGTGCCACCCGCAAGGCGGGCGGCACCGCGGCCACCGATCCGCAGGTGGCAGGCCTGGTCGCTGCCGGCACCGAGTACATCTGCCTGGTCGCCAAGTCGCACGACAAACACGTCACCGACGCATTGCGCAGCACGCTGGACGAGAACCTGGCGATGGTCAACGACACCGTGACCTACCTCACCCGGCTGGGCAAGAAGGTGCTCGTCGACTGCGAGCATTTCTTCGACGGGTTCCGAGCCAACCGCAGCTACGCCCTGGACGTGGTCCGCACCGCGGCCGAGGCGGGCGCCGAGGTGGTGGTGCTGTGCGACACCAATGGCGGCATGCTGCCCAACTGGATGGGCGATGTCGTCTCGGCGGCCGCGGGCATCGGGGTCGATCTGGGGGTGCACTGCCACAACGATTCCGGTTGCGCGGTCGCCAACTCACTGGCCGCCGTGGACGCGGGCGTGATGCACGTCCAGGGAACCGTCAACGGCTACGGGGAACGCACCGGGAACATGGATCTGACGACGCTGATCGCCGATCTTCAGCTGAAGTACGGCTGGCCGCTGCTGGCCGATCGCCAGCTCGCCGAACTCACCCACACCAGTCACGCGATCGCCGACATCGCCAACCAGCCGCACCTCACCAGGCAGCCCTATGTCGGGCATTCCGCGTTCGCCCACAAGGCCGGTCTGCACGCCAGCGCCATCAAGGTGAACGAGGATCTCTATCAGCACACCCAGCCGGAGCTGGTCGGCAACGACATGCGGATGCTGATCAGCAACATGTCCGGACGTGCCAGCGTGCAGATCAAGGCGGCCCAGCTCGGTCTGGAGATCACCGATCGCGAACTCGCCGGGCAGGTCACCGACATGATCAAGCAGCGGGAGGCGGACGGCTACTCCTACGAGGCGGCGGATGCGTCCTTCGAACTGCTGGTGCGGTCGATGACCAGCCAGCTGACCGAGCCCTTCGAACTCATCAGCTGGCGGGTGCTGACCGAGGAGAACACCGACGAGGGTGTTCCGCGCGACAGCTCCGAGGCGACCGTGAAGCTGGTGGCCAAGGGTGAGCGGCAGCTGGTGATCGGCGAAGGTAACGGCCCGGTCAATGCGCTGGGCCAAGGCATCGTCAAGGCGCTCACCCCGGCCTACCCGCAGGTGGCCGGATACGAGCTGGTGGATTATCGCGTGCGCATTCTCGACGAGGTGCGCGGCACCGACGCCACCGTGCGGGTGCTCATCGACACCAGCGACGGCGTGCACGGCTGGACGACAGTAGGGGTGGGCACCAACGTCATCGAAGCCTCCTGGGAGGCGCTGGCAGATGCTTACACCTATGGCCTGGTCAAGGGCTACGGGCTTGTCGAGGCCGAATCCCGCTAGCGGATACGGTCGATGATCAGGGGCCGCGTGGCGGGCGGGTCGGATCCGATCACGATGGCATCGGTCAGGGCCTCGCGGGCCGCGGCGAAGGTTCCCGGGGTGTCGGTGTGCAGCCTGAGCAACGGGGTGCCGGCGTCGACCCGATCGCCGGGGCGCACCAGTAACTCGATCCCGGCGGTCGCCTGCACGCTGTCCCCCTGACGGGCGCGCCCGGCGCCCAACCGCCACGACGCCACCCCGATCGCCATGGCGTCCATCGCGGTGACCACCCCGGCGGTCGAGGCGCGGACATCGTCGGTGAATCTGGCGGTGGGCAACGCCGCGTCACAGTCGCCGCCCTGCGCCCGGATCATCCGCCGCCAGACATCCATGGCTTTGCCGGAGGACAGGATCTGGGCCGGATCGGTGTCCAGGCCTGCCAGTGAGACCATCTCCGTGGCCAGGGCAAGCGTGAGTTGGACGACATCGTCGGGGCCGCCGCCGGCCAGCACCTCGACGGCCTCGCGAACCTCCAGAGCGTTGCCGACCGTGCGCCCCAGAGGAGTGCTCATGTCGGTCAGCACGGCGACGGTCTGCACCCCGGCGGCCTTGCCCAACTCGACCATCCGGCCGGCGAGCTCGCGTGCGGCGTCCACCTCTTTCATGAATGCGCCACTGCCGGCCTTCACATCCAGCACCAGGGACGCGGCACCTTCGGCGATCTTCTTGCTCATGATCGAGCTGGCGATCAGCGGAATCGACTCCACCGTGGCTGTGACATCGCGCAGCGCGTAGAGCTTCTGGTCGGCCGGGGCCAACCCACTGCCCGCAGCGCAGATCACCGCGCCCAGATCGCTCAGCTGAGCCAGCATCTCGGCGTTGCTCAGGTGCGCGCGCCAGCCGGGTATCGACTCGAGCTTGTCGAGGGTCCCGCCGGTATGGCCGAGCCCACGCCCCGACAGCTGCGGAACCGCGGCGCCGCAGGCCGCCACCAGCGGAACCAGCGGCAGCGTGATCTTGTCGCCGACGCCTCCCGTGGAGTGCTTGTCGACCGTGGGCCGGTTCAATGTGGCGAAGTCCATCCGCGAACCGGTGGCGATCATCGCCCTCGTCCAGGTGGCGAGCTCGCGGTCGTCCATGCCGCGGAAATAGATCGCCATGGCCATCGCGGCCATCTGCTCGTCCGCGATCTGCCCATCGGTGTAGGCAGCGATCAGCCATCCGATCGCGGCGTCGGTGAGGCGATGCCCATCCCGCTTGGCTCGGATGAGTTCGACTGCGGTGTACGGGGACATACCGTCACACTAGGGGCCCGCGAGGCTTACGGTCCTGCGCCGAGGGTAAGCAGACCGCGGACTGTTCTGGCGTTGGACGTGAACGTCCTCTTCCAGCACACCTGATACGAAGTACGGCGGGCGGGCGCTACGTCCTCACGTCCGCGGGCTCAATCGCTGCCAATTCCATTGGCCAGTAGGCTGCCGTCATGCGTATTGCTCGTTTTGCTGTTGCCGGTGGAGACCCTCGTTTCGGAATCGTCGAGTTGGAGGCCGATGAAGGCCAGTTCCCCGACACCATCGCGGTGATCGACGGTGATCCGCTCGCGGGTCCGGTCAACTACACCGGTGAACGAATCGCCCTGGACGACGCCCGGCTGCTCGCCCCGGTCATCCCGCGCAGCAAGATTCTTGCGGTCGGCAAGAACTATGCGGCCCATGCCGCCGAGTTCGATGGCGAAGTGCCGCCCGAGCCGCTGATTTTCATGAAACCGAACACCTCGGTGATCGGCCCCGACGACGTGATCGTGCGTCCGCAGCTCAGCCACAACGTGCACTTCGAAGGTGAACTGGCCGTGGTGATCGGCCGCTTCTGCCGCAAGGTGCCCGTCGAGCGTGCCGCCGAGGTGATCTTCGGATACACCGTCGCCAACGATGTCACCGCCAGGGACCTGCAGCGCAGTGACGGGCAGTGGACCCGCGCCAAGGGCTTCGACACGTTCTGCCCGCTCGGGCCGTGGATCGTGACCCATCTCGGAATCGACGAAGCCGCCGACCTCTCACTGGTCACCAGCGTCGACGGCGAGGTCAAGCAGGACGCCAACACCAACCAGATGGTCTACTCGATCGCCGAACTGATCGCCTACGTCTCCGCATTCGCCACGTTGCTGCCCGGCGACGTATTGCTCACCGGCACACCGGCGGGGGTCGGCCCCCTGCTGGCGGGCCAGCGGGTGAGTGTGGAAATCGATGGCATCGGCACGCTGACCAATCCGGTCGTCGACGATACCGACGACCTCGAGGACGCTGACAGCGTGGCGGCCAAGTGAAGGCGGCGCTGTGGGGTGGCGACACCTCCAAACTGACCGATCCGAAGCCGGGGACCAACTATGCGGCGGTGCTGCGTATCGACCCCATCTCAGACGGGATGGTCAAGGGCCTGGGTGGTCTGCTGGTCGCGCTCGCCGGATACTCGCTGCTGCTGCCGGGAGTGGCCTGGGCGCTGCTGGGAGTTTTCTGGTTGCTGCGCGGGATGCCCGGCAGCTTCGCCGACTACCGCACCGCGGCGCTCCAGTTCGAACTGATCGACGGCATGGTGGCCACTCATCTGGCCATCGGCTCGCTGGTCGTGCTGTGCATGTACATCATGCGCTACGTGCATCAGCGGCACCCCCGGTGGCTCTGCTCGGTGCAGCCGGGCTTCCGCTGGCGCTACGCGGTCGCCTGCGCCCTGGTATCCGTGGTGGTGCTCAACGGCGTCTACTGGGTCTCCCGGGCTAACGACATGCCCACCTGGCAGGCCAGCGATCACCTGGGATGGTGGCTGCTCGCGATCGTCCTCACCGCTCCATTGCAGGCCGCGGGGGAGGAGTTCTTGTTCCGGGGCTATCTGCTGCAGATCTCGGGCATGATCAGCCGCAGTCCATGGCTCGCCGTGGCGATCTCGGCCACGATCTTCGCAGCCATGCACGGCACCCAGAACATTCCGCTGTTCGTCGACCGGATGGGCTTCGGCCTGATCGCGGGCGCCTTGGTGGTGACCACCGGCGGTCTGGAGGCCGCGGTCGCCGCGCACGTGATCAACAATGTCTTTGCCTTCGGCTATGCGGCGGCCGCCGGCGGGGTGGCGCAGGCACGAGCGCTACAGGTGTCGACCTGGCAGACGACCGGATGGAATCTGCTCGCCTACGCGCTGACGGCCGTTGTCTGCTGGTGGATCGGTCGTCGGATGCGGGTGTCGGTAGCCGCCCCGCAACCGCCAAAAGCGAAATGACAACGAAATTTGCGTAGCGGAATGACCGTCGTGTAAGTTTAGCTGTCGTTGCGCCGAAGGGCACAACACTGGGGTATGGGGTAATTGGCAGCCCGCCGGATTCTGGTTCCGTCAGTCCAGGTTCGAGTCCTGGTACCCCAACCAGTAGCTGGTTCGCCAGGCTGCTGGACGCTGGGCCGACGCCAACGGCTCGGTAATAATTGAAGATGACCTGGCCCCGTAGTGTAGTGGCCTAGCACGCGGCCCTCTCAAGGCTGTAACGGCGGTTCGAATCCGCTCGGGGCTACCAGGTTAATACCCCTAGTCAGAGTAATACTGGCTGGGGGATTCTTCTTTCCTCGAAGGTTATCCGGCGGGGGTCCGGGGGATCAGGGTGCCCACGTAGACGGCGAAACCGACCATCAGGCAGAACCAGGCCACACCGAGCACGAACGCGATGATGGCCGGCGCGCGCCGCCGAGGTGGCAGCCATGGCAGCCGGTGCCAACGCATCGCGGCGATGACACCGCCTGCGACACCGACACCGAGCGCCACACCGAACGTCCACGGCGGTGCCCAATCCCACGGCTGGGCGATGCCCCAGAGCAAGACCGCGCCGGCAGCTCCCAGCCCTTGGCCGAGGACGCGCGACCGGCTCCTGCCCCGTACCGCTCCGAACGCGAACAGCAGCACCAGCGGTATGCCGACGGCCACCCAGGCCACGGTGTCACCGTCGACGGGGGGAGGCGCGGGAATGCCCGGATCGTCGGTCCCGGCGAGCAGGATGAGCCCGGCCCCCGTGAGGTCCCGCGCCCGGTTACCCAGGACGATGACGCCTGCCTGCGCCTGCCGATCGACGACCAGCATGCTCGTCATGCCGCCGGTCATGCCGTTGTGCCAGGTCACGTCATGACCGTCGGCATCGGAGACCACCCAGGCGAGGCCCATCTGCTGCCCGGCCAGCGCGCCACTGTCGATCCGGATGCGTGGCCCGAGCGCCGCCATGCCGGGTGCCGTCCCGGAGAGCAGCGCCTGCGCGTACTTCGTGAGATCGGTGCTGGTGCTGGTGACGCCTATTCCGGCCGGCGCGTAGCCGGTACCCGTCTGGGGCGCCATCGGGTTGCCGTTGGGATTGTGTGGCTGCAGCAGGTCGCCGGCCGGAGCTCCGGTCGCTGCGACGAGGGTCTCGGTCATGTCCAGAGGAGTGAAGAGTCGCTGAGTCACGTAGGTCGTCCAGTCCGGAGCACCGGCAGCCCGAGCGAGTGCGAACCCGAGCAGCGCGGCGCCGAGGTTGGAGTAGGACCAGCTGCCTCGGCTCGTCAGCGGGATGGTCTTCGACGCCTCGATGATTCCCTGCGGGGTGGCGTCGCCGAAGGCGCTGTAGGAGGCTCCCGCAAGATCTTCGGCGATGATCCGAAGGGTGCTCATCGGCGCCATGTTGGGCAGTCCCGAGGTGTGCTGGGCCAACTCCTCCAGGGTCACCGAACCGGCTGCTGTGCCGGCAAGTTCTGCGAGATGGGTCTCCAACCGGTCGTCGAGGCGCACCTCACCGCGCTCGGCAGCGTCCGCGAGCAGCAGCCCGTTGAAGGTCTTGGTGAGTGAGCCGATCTCGAAGCGGCTGTCGGCTCCCACGTCACCGAATCCGGCCCACGCCGGCTGCCCGTCGCGGATCCGCACGACGCTGATGGCGCTGAAGTCGGTGCCGGGGGCGAGGGCGGCGGTGGCGTCCCGGGCGAGGACCGCATCGCCTGTCGGGGTGCCCAGCGCTGCCGGACGGGGGCCGAGCACCAGCAGCATCAAAGCGCCGACCAGCGCACCGATCAGCAGCAGCAACCATGGACCGATTCGTTGGTCGATGACCTGCTCGATGGGACTGGGACTGTGATCTGCGGTCACGGGGCAAGCCTGCCTGCGTTGTGAACGGTGCGCAATCCGGAATGCCGGTTGAGATCGACGTCCCGAGGGCGATCGCTGCGCCAGGACATACCACCACGTCACGATCGCTGGTCGCAGCACATGGGCGTGCTTGAATGGGTGGATCAGACCGAGCTGAGAGGCAGCCGATGGCTACTCCATTGGACACTCGTATCAAGCCCCCCATCTGGACGGCTGCCTTGGGCCTGACCCAGTGGCTGCTGGCAGGTCGACCCAGCCTCCGGAAGCGCCCCGGCCGGGTTCGCTTCCTGGCCGCGGGTATCGCAGGAACCGTGACCGCGGCGGTGGGGATTACGGCACTCGCCCAGTTCAACAGGCACGAGACAACCTTTGACCCCGAGACACCTGAGCTGGCCAGTGCTCTGGTCACCGACGGCATCTACGGCTACACCCGCAACCCGATGTACTTGGCCTTGACCGGCGCGTTGGTCACCCATGCTGTCTGGCTGGGCTCGTTGCGGGCCATCCCTCCGGTTGCGGCGCTCGCCGTGGTTCTCACGGCATTCCAGATCCGTCCCGAGGAGCGCGCGCTCGAGCAGATCTTCGGGGACGAGTACCGGGACTACATGAACCAGGTGCCTCGCTGGCTCGGATGGCCGTCGGAGGGGAAGACGCCACCCGGTGTCTAGCGGCCCCCCAAACGCGCTGGGCCCGGGCATGGAGTGGGTCATCATTGGCCCGTGGCGCGTCTACCGTGTGAGGAGATCACGGACTTGTCGAGGGACGATCTGCCTCGCACGTTGATAGACACCTAATAGAGAGGAGTGCACCGATGTCTGACGCCGATCTTCTGGGATCGCCGGCCGGCACCGACGGCGCCCCCGATGTCGTCTACCGGATCATTGACAGCCCGGTGGGACCATTGCTGCTCGCCGCGACCGACAGCGGACTGGTGCGGGTTGTGTTCGAGCGCGAGGGTTTTCAAACCAAGCTCGACCGGCTGGCCGCAACGATCGGACCACGGGTGGTGGAAATGCCGACCCGGCTGGAGACGGCCGCGTCTCAGCTGGGGGAGTACTTCGCCGGCAGTCGGCAGGAGTTCGACCTGGACCTCGACCAGAGTCTGTCGGCCGGCTTCCGGCTTGCCGTGCACCGCTATCTGCCGCGGATCGGCTACGGACAGACCCGGTCGTACAAGCAGGTCGCCGAGATGGTCGGCAACTCGCGCCTCGTCCGCGCAGTCGGGGCGGCCTGTGCAGCGAACCCGCTGCCCATCGTGGTGCCCTGCCACCGGGTGGTGCGCAGTGACGGCCATCTGGGCGGCTACCTCGGCGGGCTGGAGGCCAAGCGCACGTTGCTGGAGCTGGAGCGGCAGTTCCGCGCGGCCTGACCTCTGCCACGGTGACGGGCAATGCCCTACCATTGGCCAGGTATCGCACGCCCTTTTCAAGGAGGAACTGATGACGACTGTCGGATTCATCGGGCTGGGGACCATGGGTCATCCCATCGCCCGCCATATGTTGGAGAACCTGCCCGCCGGCGACACTCTCGTACTGAACGACATCAGCTCCGACCGCATTAAGGACCTGCTCGACGGCGGCGCCGTCTGGGCCGGATCCGCGAAGGAACTGGCCAGCAAATCCGACATCGTCTTCTTCATGGTTCCTGACATCCCCCAGGTCAGGGCCGTCTTGGCAGGGGAGAACGGTCTGCTTGCCGGTGTCGACAAGGAGATCCTGCTGGTCGTCTGCTCGACCGTCTCGCCCGATGCGGTGCGCCAGCTGGACGTCGATGTCAGCGAGATCACCAACGGCCTGGCGCGCGTCATCGATGCTCCGGTCTCGGGTGGCCAGGTGGGCGCCGAGGCGGGCACGCTGTCGATCATGGTCGGCGGTCCGGACGATCTTGTTGCCAAGGCTTTGCCATACCTGAAGCTCGCCGGAAACCCGGCCCACCTCGGCCCGACCGGCGCCGGTGAAGTGGCCAAGGCCTGCAATCAGCTGATCGGAGCGGCGAACATCATCGCCAACGCCGAGGCCGCCGTGGTGGCCGAGCGGGCAGGACTCGATGTCGCGAAGCTGTTCGAGCTGATGCTCGGCGGTTACTCCAGCAGCACGATCATGGCGGACAAGGCGCCTCGCTATATCAACAAGGACTACACCGTCTCGGGCGCCGCGTCCTTCTGGATCAAGGACCTCAAGGCCTACCTCGACGAGGCCGGCCGCACCGGTACCCCGACTGTTCAGGGTGACCGGCTGCTCGAGGCGTTCCAGGGCGTGGTGGACGCCGGCTGGGGTGCCGAGGACACCGCCATCGTCCAGAAGTACATCGAGGAGCGGGACGCGCAGGCGTAGGAAGTCCGGCCGGGCGCGGCTCAGCCCGGCCGCCGGTGGTGGCGAGAGTTGTCTACTCGCCGCCGCCGGAACGCCGCAGCACTTCGCTCAACCGATCCGCGGCAGCCGTCACCGCCGGCGCGTGCAGGCGTCCGGGCTGGCGGCTCAGCCGTTCGATCGGGCCGGAAACCGACACCGCGGCGATCACCTTGCCGCCGGGCGAGCGCACCGGAGCGCTCACCGAAGCAACACCCGATTCGCGCTCGGCGACCGACTGAGCCCAGCCGCGCCGGCGCACGCCGGTCAGCCCGACGGCAGAGAAGGTCGCATTCACCAGGCCGCGCTGCAGCCGGTCCGGCTCTTCCCAGGCCAGCAGCACCTGCGCTGCCGAGCCGGCGCTCATCGACAGCTGGCTGCCGACCGGAATCGAGTCGCGTAGGCCGGAGGGCCGATCGGCGGCAGCCACGCAGACTCGGACATCGCCCTGCCGGCGATACAACTGTGCGGATTCGCCGGTGATATCGCGCAGGCGAGCCAGGATCGGCCCTGCCGTCGACAAGAGACGGTCTTCGCCGGCCGAGGCGGCCAGTTCGGCCAGCCGCGGGCCGAGTACGAAGCGCCCTTGCAGGTCGCGGCCAACCAGTCGATGATGTTCGAGGGCGACCGCAAGACGGTGGGCGGTTGGCCGGGCCAGGCCGGTCGATTGAACCAGACCGGCCAGTGTCATCGGTCCGGATTCGAGTGCCGCCAAGACCATGGCTGCTTTGTCGAGTACCCCGACTCCAGAGGATTCGTCCATACTCTGAGACTAACATCTCATTATTTGAACAGCAATGTCATCATTGACCCATGGGAAGAACTCTGAGCGAGAAGGTCTGGGATGACCACGTCGTGCGCGCTGCTGCGGGCGAGCCGGACCTGCTCTACATCGATCTGCAGCTGTGCCATGAAGTAACCAGTCCGCAGGCATTCGAGGGTCTGCGGATGGCAGGACGCCAAGTGCGCCGCCCCGATCTCACGATCGCCACCGAGGATCACAACACTCCCACGATTGACATCAAGAAGCCGATCGCGGACATCGTGAGCCGCACCCAGGTCGACACGCTGCGCCGCAATGCCAAGGAATTCGGCCTGCGCATTCACTCGCTGGGTGACCGCGATCAGGGCGTCGTGCACATCATCGGCCCGCAGCTGGGCATCACTCAGCCGGGCATGACGATCGTCTGCGGCGACTCCCATACCTCGACTCACGGCGCTTTCGGCGCGCTGGCGTTCGGCATCGGCACCTCCGAGGTCGAGCACGTGCTGGCGACCCAGACGCTGATGCAGGCCAAGCCGAAGACCATGGCCGTGACGGTCGAAGGTGAGTTGCCGCCGGACGTCACCGCCAAGGACATCGTGCTGGCGCTGATCTCCAAGGTCGGCACCGGCGGCGGCCAGGGTTACATCGCCGAATACCGTGGCTCGGCCATCCGCGATCTGTCGATGGAAGGCCGCATGACGATCTGCAATATGTCGATCGAGTGGGGCGCGAAGGCCGGCATGATCGCCCCCGACGAGACGACCTTCGCATACCTCAAGGGTCGTCCGCACGCCCCCGAGGGCGCCGACTGGGACGCCGCGATGGAGTACTGGCAGACGCTGCATACCGACGACGACGCGGTATTCGATACCGAGGTCTACATCGACGCGACGAAGCTGACCCCGTTCGTCACCTGGGGGACCAACCCCGGTCAGGGTGTCGGCCTGGATGCCAGCGTTCCCGACCCCGAGGAGTTCGAGGACGAGGTGGCCAAGGCCTCCGCGCGGCGCGCACTGGAATACATGGGCCTGACCGCCGGGACCCCGATGCGGGGTATCTCGGTCGACACGGTCTTCCTGGGCAGCTGCACCAACGGTCGCATCGAGGATCTGCGGCTGGCCGCGGGCATCATCAAGGGACACAAGGTCGCCGACGGCGTCCGGATGCTGGTCGTGCCGGGATCGGCGCGGGTACGCGAGCAGGCCATGGCCGAGGGCTTGGACGAGATCTTCCTGCAGGCCGGAGCCGAATGGCGTGAAGCCGGGTGCTCGATGTGTCTGGGCATGAACCCCGATCAGCTGGCCCCGGGCGAGCGTTCGGCGTCCACCAGCAACCGCAACTTCGAAGGACGCCAGGGCAAGGGCGGACGCACCCATCTGGTGAGTCCGGCCGTTGCCGCCGCCACTGCGGTGACCGGTCACCTGGCCGCCCCGTCGGATCTGTGAGAAGGACGAAGCAATGGACAAGTTCACCAATCACACCGGGATCGTGGCTCCGCTGCGACGCAGCAATGTCGACACCGATCAGATCATTCCGGCTGTCTACCTGAAGCGCATCACCCGCACCGGCTTCGAAGACGGGCTGTTCGCAGCCTGGCGCAAGGACCCCGAGTTCCTGCTCAACCAACCGGCTTACGAGAAGGCGTCCGTGTTGGTGGCCGGCCCCGATTTCGGCACCGGCTCCTCGCGCGAGCACGCCGTCTGGGCCTTGCAGAACTACGGCTTCAAGGTGGTCATCGGCTCGCGCTTCGGTGACATCTTCCGCGGCAACTCCGGCAAGTCGGGGCTGCTGCTGGCCACCGTCGATCAGACCATCGTGGAGAAGCTGTGGGCTTACGCGGATGCGAACCCGGGCGCGGAGGTGACCGTCGATCTGCCGAGCCGCACCATCACGGCCGGCGACGATGTCTACACCTTCGCGATCGACGACTACACCGCGAACCGGCTGCTCGAGGGGCTGGACGACATCGCCGCCACCTTGCTTCATGCGGATGAGATCGCGGCCTACGAGGCCGCGCGGCCGAGCTTCAAGCCGAAGACACTGCCCGCCAAGGTCGCAGGCTGACGCCGTCGGCATCGTGACCACGCATCGCCGTCCCGTCGCCACGCGGGGCGGCGATGTGCTTGTCCGGGGACAGACGGGGCATGATGGAACGGTGAGTGCAGGAGTCCCGGTCAAGCGGATCTATCGAGGCGAACTCGGGCAGGTGAACTTCGAGCCCACCAACCGCGTCTTCCGCACGCTGGTTCCGGTCGTGCACCGGCTCGCTCGACTGCTCACCAAGACCCCCACCTGGCATGGCGGCGAGAATCTGCCCGCGACCGGCCCGGTGATCATCGTCCCGAATCACATCAGCTCACTCGACCCGGTGATGGTCGGCGAGTTCCTGGCCTACAACGGACGCTGGCCGCACTTCTTGGCCCGGGCCAATCTGTTCTATCTGCCGGTGCTCGGGAGGCTGCTGCGCAGTGCCGAGCAGATCCCGGTTCACCGCGGCGGCCGCCACGCCCGGGACGCCCTGTTCGAGGCCGAGAGGGCCCTGTACGCGGGCGAGGTGATCGTCATCTATCCCGAAGGCACCATCACCTTCGATCCCGACGAATGGCCGATGGCCGCCCACACCGGCGCGGCCAGGCTCGCGTTGGCCACCGGTGCACCCGTGATCCCGATCGGGCAGTGGGGCGCCAGCATCGCCGTCCCCCCTCGGGGGATCAGGCCCTTCAAGCTGCAGCGCGCACCGATCACCATCGAGTGCGGCAGCCCTATCGATCTGAGCGATTTCCTGGGCCAGCCCGATACCCCGCAGGTGGTGCGCGCAGCCTCGGTGCGCATCATGGACGCCATCACCGCTCAGGTAGAGCTGGCCCGCGGGGCGAAGGCGCCCGAGGGCCGCTGGCAGCCACGGCTGAAACGCCGGGTGGCTAGGGTCGAGGCGCTGAGCTGATCCCGCGCCGGTGCGCGGGCGGTCACCGATGTAGTGTGAACCCAGCTTGGGGAAGGAAAACGATGCCAGCAGACCGCACCCGTGTAGCCCTCATCTTCGGTGGCCAGAGCACGGAACACCAGATCTCCTGCCTGACCGCAGCGGGGGTGGCCAAGGCCATCGACACCGACCGCTTCGAGGTCTTCGGCATCGGCATCTCCCCGTCGGGGATCTGGCATCGGATGAGCGTCGAGCAGATCACGGCGCTGCGCACCGAGGGTCGCAAGCTGCCCGAGTTGGACGATCGGCTGCCCTCGGCCAGCCTGGTCCGTGAGCCCGACGGCGTCTACCTGATCAGCTGTGACGGTTCGGCCGAGCCCGTCGGAATCGATGTGGCGTTGGTGGTGCTGCACGGCGCCTACGGTGAGGACGGCACCATCCAGGGCGAGTTCGAGATGCTGGGCCTGCCCTATGTCGGCTCGGGGATCGCGGCCAGCGCCATCGGCATGGACAAGCACCTCATGAAGATCTCCCTGGTCAGCGCCGGACTGCCGGTCGGGCCCTATGAGTTGGTGACCGGCCGCCAGTGGGACGCCGATGCGCAGGCCTGCTGCTCACGAATCGTCGACTCCCTGACATTCCCGGTCTACGTGAAGCCGGCCCGCGGTGGCTCGTCGGTGGGGATCTCGCGGGTCGCCGACCCCGCCGAGCTGCCGGAGGCCATTGAGAAGGCCCGCTCCTTCGACCCGAAGGTGCTCGTCGAGGAGGGTTTCGTCAATGCCCGTGAGGTCGAATGCGCGGTGCTGGGACCCCGGCCCGAGGGCGGCGAGGTTCGCACCTCGCGTCCCGGCGAAATCGTCGTCCACACCGAATCGGCCTTCTACGATTTCGACGCCAAGTACCTGCCCGAAGGCCAGGTCGATCTGAAGATCCCCGCAGACCTACCGGCCACCACCGAACAGCAGGTGCGCACGCTGGCAGCCGAGTGCTTCGACGCACTGGAAGTCGAGGGACTCGCCCGCGTCGACACGTTCGTCACCGCCGACGGCCGGGTCGTCATCAATGAGATCAACACGATGCCCGGATTCACGGAACTGTCGATGTTCCCCAGCCTGTGGCAGGTCAGCGGCATCGAGTACCCCGACCTCATCAGCGACCTCATCGACCAGGCGCTGGCGCGCCCGAATTCGGTCATTCGGTAGTTTGGCCTCATGACTTCGCGCAGTACGCAAGCCGAGACCATCGGTGATCTCGGCGAGTTCCCTCTCATCAGTCTGATCACCCGCAATCTGACTCTGCCGCCTGCGGTCTCGGTGGGGCCGGGCGATGACTGCGCGGCCTACCTGATCAATGGATCCGCGTTGACGACCACCGACATGCTGATCGAGGGCGTGCATTTCCGCCGCAGCTGGTCGAGCCCCGCCGACATCGGCCACAAATCGGTCGCGGTCAATCTCGCCGACGTGGAGGCCATGGGCGGCACCCCGGTCGCGATGGTGATCAGCCTCGGGCTGCCGGCGGATCTGCCGGTGACCTGGGTCAAGGAATTCATGACCGGCGTTCGCGAAGAAGCCGAACTGGGCGGCGTGGCTCTGGTCGGCGGTGACATGACCGGAGCCCGCGACATCTCCATCTCGGTCACCGTGATCGGCGAGACCGCCGGGCGCGGACCGATCTTGCGTTCGGGTGCTCGTCCCGGAGACATCGTCGCCGTCTGCGGGCGGCTGGGCTGGGCCGCCGCGGGCCTGGCCGCGCTGCTGCGTGGCTTCCGCTCTCCGCGGGCCGCCGTCGACTCGCAGCGAGCGCCGAAGGTGCCCTACGGCGCCGGACGCCAGGCTGCCGACGCCGGTGCGACCGCGATGATCGATGTCTCGGACGGGCTGCTGGCCGACCTCGGTCACATCGCCGAGGCCAGCGGAGTTGCCATCGACCTGGATTCGGCGCGTTTCACCATCGCCGAGCCGGTGCAGGCAGTCGCCGCCGCGCTCAACGCCGATCCGCTCGGCTTCGTGCTGGGTGGGGGCGAGGATCACGCGATGGCCGCCACCTTCGAGCCCGGCAAGGTGCCCGAAGGCTGGGACGTCATCGGCCAGGTGCGCCAGATCAACGACGAGGTGGGCCCGATCGTGCTGGTCGACGGCCAGGAATGGGAAGGCGAGAAGGGCTGGACGCACTTCCATCCGTGACCGGGCGTGATCGATGCGTGATCGATCTTGCCTGAGGGGTGACCGGCGTGGAATCCCCGGCCGCCTCCACTGCCTGCGGTAATCTGCCCACATGGCGACCAGCGCGTCTTCCCCGGCGCGGTCTCGCAGTTCGGCGTCCCGCTCCAGCAGCGGAACGACGAAGTCGAGTTCGCGCGCGTCCGGAAGCTCAAAGAAACCCACGTCCAAGCAACCAAGCCGGACGAAGAACTCGGCGACCCCTCCCAATCCGGTGGGGCGGCTGCTGTCGGGCATCTGGAACGGCACTGCACGCGGCCTCGGCAGGCTTGCCCGCAGTATCGGAGATACCCACGAGGCCGATTCCGCGCTGCGTCGCGACGGTGTCGGATTGGGGCTGTTCTGCCTCGCGGTGATCGTCGCCGCATCTTTCTGGGCGTCCATCCCCGGGCTGCTGGGCGAGTGGATCCGGATCGGCACCTCGACCGTGATCGGGTTGAGCGGCTACCTGCTGCCGGTGCTGCTGGTCGTGATGAGCTGGCGCACGCTGCGCAATCCGGCGGCGAACGGCCCGGCCGGTCGCCAGTTCGTCGGTTGGACGATCCTCGGATTCGGTGTGCAGGGCGTCATCAACCTGGCTCATTCGCCGCTGCCTGCCCCCTCCGACATGGAACTGCTGCGCCAATACGGCGGCATCGTCGGTTACATCGCCTCATCGATGATGACCCAGTTGATGCCGCTGTGGCTCGCCGCCTTCGTCTTGTCGCTGATCGGCTTGTTCGGACTGGTCATCATCGTCGGACGGCCGCTGTACGAATGGGTGGCGCTGGGCCAGCGGGTGGTCGGCTGGTGTGCCGACCAGGTCGCAGCCGGCCGTGAGGCCGCCGCCGAGAGACTGCATTACGGGGTCGACGAGGCCTATGACACACCGCTGGTGGGGGAGCGGGAGATCGAGACGAAGACCGACGAGCCGGCGGCGGTCGAGCCGGGAAGCGCCGAAGAGGTGCTGGCCAGTCAGGAGACCGGGGAGTTCCTCGCACCCGCGGAGCCACCCACGGCGCCCGCCAAGGGCAAGGGCAAGGGCAAGCTGACCGCCGGGCTGGCGCAGCCCGAGCCGGCGCCGGCCGAACTGCAGCCTCCGCCGCACACCGCTGTTCCGCAGCGCTCGGAGCAGCTCGCGTTATCGGGTGACATCGTCTACACGCTTCCCGACCCCGGCATGCTGAAGGCCGGCACGATCCCGAAGGCTCGCACCGAGGCGTCCGATGCCATCGTCGGACGGCTGAGCGATGTCTTCACCGAGTTCGACATCGACGCGCGGGTGACCGGCTACACCCGTGGCCCGACGGTGACCCGCTACCAGGTCGAGGTCGGCAACGGCGTCAAGGTAGAGAAGGTCACCGGCCTGTCCAAGAACATCGCCTACGCGGTCGGTTCCGCCGATGTGCGCATCCTCAGCCCGATCCCGGGACGCTCGGCCATCGGCGTCGAGATCCCCAACCGGGACAAGGAGGTCGTCTCGCTGGGCGACGTCCTGCGCAGCCAGAAGGCGCGCAACGATCATCACCCGCTGACCGTGGGTCTGGGCAAGGACGTCGAGGGCGGCTACGTCATCGCCAACGTCGCGAAGATGCCGCATCTGCTGGTCGCCGGCGCGACCGGCTCCGGCAAGTCGAGTTTCGTGAACTCGCTGATCACCTCGATCATGATCCGTGCCACGCCCGACGAGGTCCGGATGATGCTGGTCGACCCCAAGCGTGTCGAGCTCAACCAGTACGAGGGCATCCCGCATCTGGTCACCCCGATCATCACCAATCCGAAGAAGGCTGCGGACGCCCTGCAGTGGGTGGTGCGCGAGATGGACCAGCGCTACGACGATCTGGCCGCATTCGGTTTCCGGCATATCGACGACTTCAACAAGGCGATCCGCGCCGGCCAGGTGCAACTGCCTCCCGGCAGCGAACGCGTGCTGGCGCCGTATCCCTACCTGCTGGTGGTCGTCGACGAGCTCGCCGACCTGATGATGGTGGCCCCCCGTGATGTCGAGGACTCGATCGTCCGTATCACCCAGCTGGCCCGCGCCGCAGGCATCCACCTGGTGCTCGCGACGCAGCGTCCGTCGATCGACGTGGTGACCGGTCTGATCAAGGCGAATGTGCCCAGCCGGCTGGCGTTCGCGACGAGCTCGATGACCGACTCGCGAGTCATCCTCGACCAGCCCGGCGCCGAGAAGCTGGTCGGCCAAGGCGACGGGCTGTTCCTGCCGATGGGTGCGTCCAAGCCGATGCGTGTGCAGGGCTCCTGGGTCACCGAGGCCGAGGTCCGCGGTGTCGCCGACTACATCAAGGGCCAGCTGACCCCGCAGTACCGCGAGGATGTGTCGGCGGCCGCCGAGTCGGCGGTCAAGGTCGCCGAGGACATCGGCGACGATCTGGAGCTGGTGCTGGATGCCGCGCGGCACATCATCGAGCTGCAACTGGGATCCACTTCGATGCTGCAGCGCAAGCTGCGGGTGGGCTTCGCCAAGGCCGGACGTATCATGGACATCTTGGAGAACCGTGGCGTGGTCGGCCCCTCAGAAGGAAGCAAGCCACGTGAGGTTCTCGTCAAACCCGACGACCTGGATGAGGTGCTCGCCAACCTGGCGAACGGATCATGACGACTGCTGTCCACCTGGTGAGCCTCGGCTGCTCGCGAAACGACGTTGACTCCGAGGAACTCGCTGCCCGGTTGGACGCTGAGGGCTTCCGCCTGGTCGACGATCCCGACCAGGCCGACGTCATCATGGTCAACACCTGTGGGTTCATCGAGCAGGCCAAGAAGGACTCCATCGACACGATCTTGGAGGCCGCCGATCACAAGGAATCCGGGCGCACCCGAGCCGTGGTCGCGGTCGGCTGCATGGCCGAGCGCTACGGCACGGAATTGGCTCAAGCCCTGCCGGAGGCGGATGCGGTTCTCGGCTTCGATTCGTATCCCCAGATCGCAGGCAAGTTGCGGACGATCCTGGCCGGTGGGCGGATCGCCTCGCATGAACCCCAGGACCGGCGGACGCTGCTGCCGCTGACGCCGGTAGCCCGGCAGGCCGCAGCCCGCGACCTGCATGCCCCGCTGGCGGTGCCGGGCCACTCCGATTATCGTCCGCTGTCCGGGCCGCCGGTGCTGCGGCGCCGGCTGCATGGTGGGCCGTTCGCCCCGCTGAAGATCGCTTCCGGCTGCGACCGTCGCTGCGCCTTCTGCGCGATCCCGTCGTTTCGGGGGGCATATCTGTCGCGCCCGGCGGACGAGATCGTCACCGAAGCCCAGTGGCTGGTCGGTGAAGGCGTCAAAGAGATCATGCTGGTCAGCGAGAACTCGTCGTCCTACGGCAAAGATCTGGGGGCACCGCGGGCGCTGTCCGGATTGCTCGAGCGGCTGGCACAGGTCGACGGTCTGGAGTGGATCCGGGTCAGCTATCTGCAGCCTGCCGAAATCACCCCGGACATGCTGGAGGCCATCGCCTCGGTGCCGAAGGTGGTGCCCTACTTCGATCTGTCCTTCCAGCACGCCTCGGCGCCGGTGCTGCGCCGGATGCGGCGCTTCGGTGACCCCGAACAGTTCGTGGAGCTGATCTCTCGGGTGCGCGCGCTTGCTCCTGCGGCCGGGATCCGCAGCAACTTCATCGTCGGCTTCCCCGGCGAGACGCCCGAGGACGTGCAGATACTCGCGGACTTCATCAGCGAGGCCCGGCTGGATGTGGCCGGCGTCTTCTCGTACTCACCCGAAGAGGGCACCGAAGGCGCCTCACTTGCGGGTCAGATCGATCCCGACGAGATCGACGATCGCCACGAGATGATCAGCTCCCTGATCGACGAGGTCTGCAATCAGCGGGCCGCCGAGCGCATCGGTGAGCGCGTACAGGTGCTGATCGAAGACCTCGACGGCGACCGGGCCATGGCCGGGCAAGCGGCCGGACGGGCAGCCCACCAGGGACCCGAAGTCGACGGTACGACGTCGGTGACCGGGCTTGATCATCCGGTGGTCGGCGACCTGGTGGACGCGGTCGTCGTCGACAGCGAGGGCGTCGACCTGATCGCCGCAGTGGTGTGAAGGACGCGCCGGTGATGCAAGTAGAGTGGGACGACGGCTCCGGTGGTGGGCCAGGCGAGGAGCAGGCATGAACCAAGTCAACGGTGACAAGCCGGAGAAGCTGCTGGGATTCACCTGGAACGTACCCAATGCGCTGACCCTCCTGCGGATGGTGCTGGTACCGGTTTTCGTGGTCATCTTCCTCATGCACCCGCACGATCAGATCTGGCGTTTGTGGGCGACCGCGGTCTTCGTCATCGCGATCCTGACCGACAGCCTGGACGGTCACATCGCCCGCAAGTACAACCTGGTCACCAATTTCGGCAAGATCTGGGATTCGATCGCCGACAAGGCGCTGACCGGCATGGCATTCATCGTCTTGTCGATCGTCGGAGAGTTGCCGTGGTGGATGACGATCATCATCTTGGTGCGCGAGTGGGGGATCACTGCGCTCCGCTTCGCGATCCTCAAGTACGGCGTGATGGCGGCCAACCGGGGCGGCAAACTCAAGACCCTGGTGCAGTCGTTCGCGCTGATCGCTTTCCTGCTCTGGCTGCCCGGCCTGGGGGTGGCGTTCGAGGTCGTGAAGTGGGCGCTGATGTGGATCGCGTTCATTCTGACCGTGGTGACCGGCATCGACTACCTCTTCGAGGCGCGCAAGCTGCGCAAGGCATCGCTCGAGGCCGGCGGGCCCGTCGATATCAGCGCTGGTGTGGCAGCCGAGGTCGAGTTGCCCAAGACACCCGAGATCCCCGATGACGACGAGCATCTGCCGTGATCCGAGGCGGCGCGGAGGGCACTGCGGACTCGGCGGGACTCGATGAGGTGCCTTCACCGGCAGCCGCGCGGCTGATCGGTCTGCTGCGTGCCGGCGGTTGGACGCTGGCGACCTGCGAGTCCCTGACGGGCGGCGGCATCGGCGCCACGCTGACCTCGGTTCCCGGCGCGTCGACGGTCTTCCGCGGCGGACTGATCACCTATGCGTCCGACCTGAAAGCAAGTCTGGCGGGAGTGAACGCCGATTTCATTGCCGAGCACGGCGTGATCAATGAGCGCACCGCCCAGGAGATGGCGATCGGTGCGGCGAGCAGTTGCCGCGCCGACATCGGTCTGTCCTGCACCGGGGTGGCAGGGCCGGACGGTGAGGACGGCGAAGCGCCGGGCACCGTCTGGCTGGGACTGGCGTTGCCCACCGGCTGGGACGACAGGATCCGAGGCCGGCTGTTGCGGCTGCACGGTGAACGCGGGCAGATCCGGGCGCAGACCATCTCGTCCGCGCTGGCCTGGCTGAGCGAGTGCCTGGGGGAGGCGCCGCGCAACTTCGCGTAAGCAGTTGAATCCTGCACGGAATAACGGATGGGCCCGCCGCGTTGAATGTTCGTCTGCGCCCATTCGGGCGCCTGTCTGGGAGGCTATGCAATGGCTGTGCTGGCTCGTGAACTGCTTGGTGAGGTGCTGCGCTCGGAGCGGATCCGTCAGGGACGCACGCTGCGCGAGGTCTCCCTGGCCGCCCGGGTAAGCCTGGGATATCTGTCCGAGGTCGAACGTGGCCAGAAGGAAGCCTCCAGCGAACTGCTTCAGTCGATCAGCCGAGCCTTGGGAGTACCGCTCTCCCAGGTGTACGGCTCGGTGGCTGAACGCTTCAGCGAGGTCGATTCGCGTCAGGCCGCCCTGGCTGCCTGAGCGCTCGCCCCACACCTGTATCGACGGTGTCGTGTTCTGCGGAACGCGGCACCGTCTTCACGTCTGGAGGTATTCGGCGTCCGCGGGCCGGCAGGATCAGGCGCGGCGTCTCTTCCGGAAACCCTGCGGGACCATCGCGAAGCCGGCTTGCACCAGATCGTCGCGATAGCGGCGGGCCTCCAGTGCCGGATCCCCATTGATCCGCTCGATGGTGATCTCGTCGACACGGCCCGCATCGATGGTGTCCGCGAGCTGCGCGAAGGCCTCGCTGAGCGCCGGATCACCCGGCTGCCGGGCCACCAGCAGGCTGTGCGCGCCGCGTTCGAGATAGGCGACCAGCTCGCCGCCCGCGAGCAGGACCATCGAGCCGGCGGCACGATTCGGACGGTGACCCTCGAGTTCGGGCCAGGCCAGCGCCGCCCCGTAGGGGTTTCCGGGATCGCACGACGCCAACAAGATGACCGGCGACGGGCCGGTTCGGCCGGGCGCATCATGGGCTGCCTGCAGTTCTCGCAACCGTTCGACCGCGCCCGGTAGCGCGAACTGCGCCCCGCCCAGCCCCTCGACGAAGTAGCCACGCCGGATCGTGCCGCGCTCCTCCAGCGCGGTCAGCACCTGGTAGGCCTGCGCGAAGCTGGCCACCAGCGGCTCGTTGACCACGGCTGGCTTGGTCAGCACACCGTGGCGTCCGAGCAACAGGCCAACGTCTTGCAGGCGCTGATCGGCCGGGCCGAGCTCACCGCGCGGCAGCACGGCCCAGCGGACCCCGCCACCGGCATGGGCAGCGGCGACGATGGTGCGGGGCAGCATGCGGCGTCGCGGAGCGGGCGCACGCACCCGACGTTGCACCTTCTGGCCGCACCATTGGCGGACGGCGGCGAACGAATCCGTGCTGACCCGGCCGGCCCAGGCCAACTCCCAGATCAGGCGCTGAGCCTCGGCCTCGGTGAGCGCAGTGTCGGCGAGATCGGCCGCACGCCAGGCTCCGCCGCTGCGCAGCCGATCCAACAGTGCGCCCGCGGCAGGGCTGGGAGGATCGTCAACGGAGGGCAATCCGACGTCTCCGGGCCATAACTGCACCCAGCCGTCGCGGTCCGAGATCTGGCCGGCCCCGCTCCACCGCGCGGTGCCGTCGGCCAGCAGTTCATCGAGCATCTCGGGGCGGTAGTCGGCCACTCGGGCAGGCAGCACCAGGCTTTCCAGCATGGACGCCGGAATCGGCACTCCGGCGAGCTGATCGATCGCCGCGCTGAGGGCTCCGATGCCGAGCCCGGGCGCGTCCAGTTCTTGCCAGGCGGGCAGGAAGCCAGCGAAGACCTGCTGGCTGACCGGCTGGACACTGCGCCGCAGCCGCGCCAGCGTCCGGCGTTTCAGCGTTGTCAGCACCTGCTGATGGATGTATCGCGTGCTGGCGTCGAGGTCGCTGTCGCCGAAACGGGTCAGCTCGACGCTGCGGCAGAGCAAGTCAAAACTCGCCCGCACGGCCCGCTCATCGATCCCGAATCGCTCGCTGAGCTGGGCCGGCCGGACCAGCACGTGATGCCTCGCCCAGCGTTCGCACAGTCGCTCGACTGCGCTGGCGGTCAGTTCAGCCTGGGGTCGTGGATCGTCCAGCTGCGCCGGCGCGAGCCAATGCAGGTCGTCCGAGACGACCCACATCGCCCGGCCGCCGACGTCCAGTCGCCGGACGCGGCCCTGAGCGGCAAGCTCGGCCAGCCACAGGTCGGCGTTCAAATCGGGAACACACCGCTCGGCCAGCTCACTGCCGGTCAGCGGGCCGATCCTGCGCAGCAGGTCCCACAGCTGCTCCGCGTCGGAGGCCTGCCAGCCCGGCGCCAGTCGTTGCAGCTCGGCGGCGAGTTCGTCGGCGACGCCTGCGTCGAAGACCTCGGTGTCGCCCCGGCCGAGCAACTCGTCCAGCATCGCCGGATCCAGGCTCAACGCCGCCAGCCGCCGCTCAGCCACCGGCTGGTCGCCGTCGTAGATGAAGGCCCCCACCAAGCCGAACAGCAGTTGCTGCGCGAACGGGGACGCCTGCTCGGTCTCCACCCCCAGCACGCGAATCCGGCGCGCCGCGACCTGCTCGAGCAGATCGCCCAGGCCGGCCATATCGAAGACGTCGTCGAGGCACTCGCGCATCGCTTCCAAGGTGATCGGGAAGTCGGGATATTCGCGTGCCACCTCAAGCAGCTGGGAGGCCCGCTGGCGTTGCTGCCACAGGGGAGAACGCCTGCCAGGATTGCGTCTGGGCAGCAGCAGCGCGCGCGCCGCGCATTCGCGAAATCTTGCCGAGAACAGGGCCGAAGCACCGACTTCGCGCTCCACGGTCTCGTGCACGGTAGCCAGATCGATGCCGGTGACGATCTCGGGGCCCGGCGGTTGCGCGTCGGTGTCGGGGATGCGCAGCACGATGCCGTCGTTGGTGCACATCACCTGCGGTTCGGCGCCGTAGCGCAGACGCAGGTCATGGCGCAACAGCAACGACAGCGGCGTGAGCACCGCGCTGCCCAGCGTGCTCAGCACGCAAACCCGCCAGTCACCCAACTCGTCGCGGAATCGCTCGACCACGATCGTGCGATCATCGGGCACCACGCCGGTAGCCGCCAGCTCATCGCGCACATACTGCACGAGATTGGTCACGGCGGAGGCATCGAGCCCGGCACGGCCCGGCAGCTCCGCCGCGCAACGATCGGCCTCGGTGGCCAGCCGGCCGGTCAACTCGCCCATGGCCTCGCCGAGCTGGATCGGCCGGGACGGTGAATCGCCGTGCCAGAACGGCAGTCGTCCGGGCGCACCGGGCGCCGGACTGACCACCACCTGGTTGACGGTGATCTCCTCGATGCGCCAGCTGGTCGTCCCGAGGGTGAAGACATCGCCGACCCGCGACTCGTAGACCATCTCCTCGTCGAGTTCGCCCACTCGGCGTCCGGCGTTCGCGCGGGCGCCGACCTGTTCGGTGCTGCCCGCGAGGTAGATCGGATAGTTGCCGCGATCAGGGATCGTCCCGCCGCTGGTGGTGACCAGCTGCCGGGCGCCGGGCCTTGCCGACAGCACCCCGGTGGAGGCATCGCGGGCCAGCCTGGGCCGCAACTCGGCGAACTGCTCGCTGGGATATCGCCCGCACAGCATGTCGACCACCGCATCGAATCCTGCCCGCGGCAGTTCCCGATACGGATCGGCCCGCCGGACCAGATCGAACAGCTCATCGGGTCGCCGCGGCGAACTCAGACAGATCGATACCAGCTGCTGCGCCAAGACATCCAGCGGATTGCGCAACCGCGCGAGAGGCTCGATGAGTGCCTGCTTCATGCGCTCCACGACGGTGGCGCATTCCAGCAGATCGCCGCGCGAGGTCGGAAAGAAGACCCCGCGGCTGGCCGCTCCGACGCCGTGGCCCGCCCGGCCGATGCGCTGCAGGGCACTCGCCACCGACCCGGGAGCCTGCGCCTGGATCACCAGGTCGACCGCCCCCATGTCGATGCCCAGTTCCAGCGAGGAGGTCGCCACCACGCAGGGCAGCCGTCCGGCCTTCAGCTCGGACTCGATCTCCAGGCGCCGTTGCTTGCTGACCGACCCGTGGTGCGCGCGAGCGATGATCGCCACCTCGGACGATTCGTCGTATCCCGGACTTGCGCTGGAACGGGCGGTGCCCCCGGCCGGCATGTCGAACTGCGCATAGGGTTCGCCCTGGCGCATCGCATGCAACTCGTTGAGTTGGGCGGTCAGTCGCTCAGCCAGCCGTCGCGAATTGACGAAGCAGATCGTCGAGTGGTGAGCCTCGATAAGATCCAGAATCCTCGGGACGACCCACGTCCAGATCGAGTTGGTGACGGCTTCACCCTCGGCGCCGACATTCGCGTGCAGTTCGGTCATGTCGTCGAGCGGAACCTCGACGCTGAGCTGCCAGGTCTTCTCCGACGGTGGTTCGATGACGCTGACCGGGCGATCTCCGGCGAGGAACTCGGCTACCTGCCGCACCGGATTGACCGTGGCCGACAGGCCGATACGCTGTGGATCCCGGCCGGATGCGGCCAGGCGCTCGAGGCTGACGGCCAGATGCGCGCCACGCTTGGTGGCGGCAAGGGCATGCACCTCGTCAATGATGACGGTCTCTACCTCGCTCAGCGTCTCGGCGGCCGCGCTGGACAGCATCAGGAACAGCGATTCGGGTGTGGTGATCAAGATGTCGGGCGGGTGGCGCAGCAGCCCACGGCGTTCACTGGCCGGCGTGTCGCCGGAACGCACAGCGACCCGCACTTCGGGCTCGGGCAGACCGAGCCTACGAGCGGCGGCCTGCATACCGCGCAGCGGGACGCGCAGGTTGCGTTCCACGTCGACCGCCAGGGCCTTCAGCGGCGAGATGTAGAGCACCCGCACCTTGCCGGTCGACGGGGTGTTCGCCAGCTTGTCCAGACTGTGCAGGAAGGCGGCCAGCGTCTTTCCGGATCCGGTGGGCGCAACCACCAGGGCGTGTTCACCGGCGCTGATGGCCCGCCAGGCCGCGCACTGCGCCGGTGTCGGGCCATCGAAGGCGCCGGCGAACCAGGCGCGGGTGGGCTCACTGAATCCAGCCAGCGCGTCGAGTGGCACCTTGTCGTCCATGTAGCCATTGTGGACGCAGCCACTGACAAGAACTCGACCTCCATCCGCCGGCAACGATTCACGCGCGGTCTTGCGGAACACTTGCCCACTGCCCGTAGCGTGGGGGCCATGCGTGAGGCCGAACTGTGGCAGCGACTCGTTGCCCAACTGGGATCGGGTTATGCCCGGGTGTGGGCAGAGCAGGTGGTGCTGGCCGACCTCGGAGGGCGCACGGTCAGCGAGGCGCTCGCCGCGGGTGTTCCGTGCAAGACCATCTGGCGGGCGGCATGGGCCCACCTCGAGCTGCCGGCGCACGACCGCTGACCGGTGCGGGAAATGTCGGTGCGACACGCCGAACAGAGATTCATGTCGAACACGTGTTCGGTTACGCTGGGTGCAGGTCACGAGCGTGACGGAGTTATCCACAGCCCGAGGCGACCACGAAAAACTGTCGGTGGGCCGGTCTAGATTGCTCTACACGTCAACCACCCAGGCTTCCAGGGCACACCTGGCATAGAGAGGACAAGGCAGATGGCTGTTGCAGATCGCGAGAAAGCCCTCGAGGCAGCACTCGCCCAGATTGAGAAGCAGCACGGTAAGGGCTCGATCATGCGGCTGGGAGACCAGAGCCATGCCCAGATCGAAGTGATCCCCACCGGCTCGATCGCGCTTGATGTGGCACTCGGCATCGGGGGTCTTCCCCGAGGCCGGATCGTTGAGGTCTACGGTCCTGAATCGAGCGGTAAGACGACCGTTGCGTTGCATGCGATCGCCAATGCGCAGGCCGAGGGCGGCATCTGTGCCTTCATCGATGCCGAGCATGCGCTCGACCCGACCTACGCCGCGGCGCTCGGCGTCGACACCGATGCGCTGCTGGTCAGCCAGCCCGACAACGGTGAACAGGCTCTGGAGATCGCTGACACCCTGATCCGTTCGGGGGCGCTGGCGCTCATCGTGATCGACTCGGTCGCCGCGCTCACCCCGAAGGCCGAGATCGAAGGCGAGATGGGCGACTCCCATGTCGGGCTGCAGGCCCGGCTGATGAGCCAGGCGCTGCGCAAGATCACCGGCGCCCTCAAGTCCGCCAACACCACAGCGATCTTCATCAACCAGTTGCGCGAGAAGATCGGGGTGATGTTCGGTAGCCCCGAGACCACCACCGGCGGGCGGGCGCTCAAGTTCTACTCCTCGGTACGCCTCGACGTGCGGCGTATCGAGTCGCTCAAGGATGGCGCCGAGATCGTGGGCAACCGGACCCGCGTGAAGGTCGTCAAGAACAAGGTCGCGCCGCCGTTCAAGCAGGCGGAGTTCGACATCATGTACGGGCGGGGCATCTCCCGTGAGGGCAGCCTGATCGACATGGGTGTGGATACTGGGCTGGTCCGCAAGGCCGGTTCATGGTTCACCTACGGCGATGACCAGTTGGGGCAGGGCAAGGAGAACGCCCGCAACTACCTGCTGGCGAATCCCGATGTGGCCAAGGAGCTGGATACCAAGATTCGCGAGGCGATGGGCATGGGTGAGGCGGAGGTGCCCGAGGGCGTCGATCCGGTTACCGGTGAGGTCGACTTCTGATAGCGGTGGAACCTCCCGTCGGCAGCGAGCCCGAACCGGCGGCGGACGCCTATGCGGTGACTCGGGAGATCGCTTTGCGGGCCTTGGACCGGCGCGCGTACGGCCGCGCCGAGCTGGCCCAGTATCTGGCCCGCAAGGGCGCCGAGCACGGCGTCATCGAGCAGGTCCTGCGCCGGTTCGAGGAGGTCGGCCTGATCAACGATGCGGCTTTCGCTGACCAGTGGGTCGAAACCCGACAGCGCGGGCGGCTGCTGCCGCGCCGCACCCTGATCGCCGAACTTCGCCGAAAAGGCCTGGACGACGATGTCATCGCCCAGGCGGTGGAGCCGGTGGATCAGGAGGTCGAGGCCGCCTCGGCGTTGGAACTGGCTCGCCGCAAGGCGCGCAGCGTAGCCGGGCTGGAACGTGAGGTCGCGCTGCGCCGGATCGCCGGCACGCTGGGACGCCGCGGCTACAGCGGGGAGCTGGCCTGGTCGGCCTCCCGGCAGGCCCTCGACGAGGTTACGAATCCCGATCTCGGTTCCTGAGCCATTACAGTGGATGGGCCATGACCACGCAGATCACATCGTCCTCGCCGCGCACCTATCAGGTCATCACCTATGGGTGCCAGATGAACGTGCACGATTCCGAACGCATCGCCGGACTGCTCGAACAGGCCGGTCTGGTTGCCGCACCCGAGCCATCGGGCGAACTCGCCGACGCCGATGTGGTCGTCTTCAACACCTGTGCCGTGCGAGAGAACGCCGACAACCGTCTCTACGGAAACCTCGGGCACATGGCGCGCATCAAGCGTGAACGGCCGGGCATGCAGATCGCCGTCGGTGGCTGCATGGCTCAGAAGGACCGCGATCTCATCACCACGAAGGCGCCCTGGGTCGACGTGGTCTTCGGCACCAACAACGTCGGTTCGCTGCCGGTGCTGCTGGAACGCGCGAGAATCACCGAGCAGGCGCAGGTCGAGATCAAGGAAGCCCTGCAGACCTTCCCGTCCAACCTGCCGACCCGCCGCGACTCGGCCTACGCCGCCTGGGTGTCGATCAGCGTCGGCTGCAACAACACCTGCACCTTCTGTATTGTCCCCAGCCTGCGCGGCAAGGAGACCGACCGCAGGCCGGGCGAGATCCTGCGGGAGATCTCGATGCTGGTCGACGAGGGGGTCCAGGAGGTCACCCTGCTCGGCCAGAACGTCAACACCTACGGCGTCGAGTTCGGTGACCGTTCCGCCTTCGCGCAGTTGCTGCGCTCGGTCGGGCAGGTCGACGGTCTGGAACGCGTCCGGTTCACCAGCCCGCATCCGGCGTCGTTCACCAACGACGTGATCGAGGCGATGGCCGAGACCCACAATGTGATGCCGAGCCTGCACATGCCCCTGCAGTCCGGCTCCGACGCGGTGCTGCGCGCGATGCGGCGCAGCTACCGCAAGGACCGCTTCCTGCGCATCCTGGACGATGTGCGCGCGGCGATGCCGCATGCCGCGATCACCACCGACATCATCGTCGGCTTCCCCGGCGAGACCGAGGCCGACTTCGAACAGACCCTCGAGGTCGTCCGCCGGGCCCGATTTAGTGCGGCCTTCACGTTCCAGTACTCCATTCGCCCCGGGACGCCGGCCGCCACCATGCCCGATCAGATCCCGGCCGAGGTGGTCCGGGAACGCTACGAGCGGCTGGTGGCCGAGATCGAGCAGATCGCCTGGGAGGAGAACACGTCGCTGGTGGGCTCCACCGCCGAGGTGTTGTTCGCGGCGGGCGAGGGACGAAAAGACCAAGCCACCACCAGGATCACCGGACGTGCCCGGGACAACCGGCTCGTCCATGTCGCGAAGCCCGATGACCCCGACCTGCAGCCGCGCCCCGGCGATATCGCGGAGGTGACGATCACCCGGGCCGCGCCGCACCACCTGGTCGCCGACGCCCCGATCCGCAATCTGCGCCGCACCCGGGGCGGCGATGCCTGGCAGGCCGCCCAGCAGCCGCATCCCTCGGGGATCGGCCTCGGACTGCCCACCATCCAGGTCCGCTGAGGTGGTCGCTCAGCTGCCGCTGATCGTCCTGATCGGGCCGACCGCGAGCGGGAAGTCGTCGCTGGCGATCCGTCTGGCAACGCTGCTGGCCGGTCGGGGACAACCGGCCGAGATCGTGAACGCCGATTCGATGCTGGTCTACCGCGGCATGAACATCGGTACCGCCAAGCCGACCGCGGCAGAACTGGCAACCGTGCGTCATCATCTGGTCGACATCATGGATATCACCGAGGCAGCCTCGGTGGCCGAGTTCCAGTCGATGGCCCGCGCCGCCATCGACCGGCTGCGTGGCCAGGGCGTCGTGCCGATCCTGGTGGGCGGCAGCAGCCTGTATATCCGCGCGATCGTCGACCGGTTCGATTTTCCGGGCACCGACCCGGTCGTCCGCCAGAAATGGCAGGACGAGCTCGACCGCATCGGCGCGCCCGCGCTGCACCAGGTGCTCGCCGAGCGCCACCCGAGTGCCGCCGAGAGCATCCTGCCCGGCAACGGCCGGCGCATCGTGCGGGCTCTCGAAGTGATCGAACTCACCGGCGACTTCAATCCCCAGCTGCCCGAGCCCGTTTACGCGCTGGACGAGGTTCACCAGTTCGGTCTGCATCTCGACCGGGCTGAGATGGACGCCCGGATCGCCGCCAGGGTCGACCAGATGTGGGCTGACGGGTTGGTCGACGAAGTGCGCGACCTGGCCGCACGGGGGCTGCGTGAAGGCCTGACGGCCTCGCGCGGGCTCGGCTATCAGCAGGTGCTGGCATATCTCGGCGGCGAACTCAGCGAAGCCGAGGCCCGGCAGGCCACGATCGACGGCACCCGCCGGTTCGCGCGCAAGCAACTCGGGTGGTTCGCACGCGACCCCCGCATCACCTGGCTGAGTGCGGCCGATCCGCACGCAGATGAGACGATTGCCGGACATCTCGGCCTGCCAGCCGGTAAGTGACAGACTGGTCGCGTGCAGACGCTGAGCTTTGCCAAGGGGCATGCCACCCACAATGACTTCGTGATTCTGGTCGACCGCGAAGCCATGACGCCGCTGTCTGCCGACGCCGTCCGATGGCTGTGCGACCGGCGTGGCGGCATCGGCGCCGACGGCGTGTTGCGCGCCGTGCGCAGCGAGTTGATTCCCGAATGGCAGGGCAAGCCCGACCTGTGGTTCATGGACTACCGCAATGCGGATGGCTCGATCGCCGAGATGTGCGGCAACGGCCTGCGGTTGTTCGTCCGCTATCTGCTCGATCAGGGCCTGGTGGACGCCGAACCCGTCGAGATCGCCACCCGGGCAGGCCTGCGCAAGGCCTGGGCCTGCCTGGACGGACGCATCAAGGTCAGCATGGGGCGGGTGCGCGTCGCTGAGCAGCCGACCTGGATCGAATCGAATGGCCGCCGCTACGACGCCACCACGGTCGATGTGGGCAACCCGCACGCAGTGGTCCGACTGGACGACGTCGAGCAACTCCGCGCACTCGATCTGAGCGTCGCGCCGACGTTCGACCAGGCGGTGTATCCGGCCGGTGTCAATGTCGAATTCGTCGTGCCTGTCGCCGAGAACGCTTTGCAGATGCGGGTCTTCGAACGGGGAGTGGGGGAGACCCAATCGTGCGGCACCGGCGTGGTCGCCTCCGCGGCGGCCCAGCTGCATTCCCTGGGCCGGCAGACCGGCTCCCTGACGGTCACCGTGCCCGGCGGCGCCCTCAAGGTCGACGTCGATGATGACCAGGCTTACCTGACGGGCCCGGCCGTGGTTGTTGCGCAGGGCAGGGTCACCCTGCCCAAACAGTGAGCCATGGCTCATGCCGGGCCCGCTGGCCACTGCGCATAAGCTTGTTTGACGATGACAGACGATGCCCTGAACCACGAAGAGACCTGGGATACCGACGACGAGCACACCGATCCGGACGAGCTTTTCGATGATGACGACTGGGACGACGAAGCCGACGACGGCGAACTCGATCTAGCGCAACGCCATTCGCTGCGGCGGGTGGCCGGCTTGTCGACCGAACTGGAAGACGTCAGCGAGGTCGAGTACCGCCAGCTACGGCTGGAACGGGTCGTGCTGGTCAGTGTCTGGACCACGGGCACCCAGCAGGACGTCGACAACGCTATGTTCGAACTGAAGGCGCTGGCCGAGACGGCCGGTTCGCAGGTGCTGGAAGGGCTGGTGCAGCGCCGGCAGAAGCCCGATCCGGCCACCTATGTCGGGCGCGGCAAGGTCGACGAAGTACGAGAAGTCGTGCAGGCGACCGGAGCCGACACGGTGATCTGCGACGGCGAATTGAGCCCAGCTCAATTGCGCACCCTGGAAGACCGGATCGGCGTCAAGGTTGTCGACCGGACGGCACTGATTCTCGACATCTTTGCCCAGCATGCCAAGAGCGTGGAGGGCAAGGCGCAGGTCGAACTCGCGCAACTCAACTACCTCAAGCAGCGGCTGCGCGGCTGGGGCGGCAATCTGAGCCGCCAGGTGGGCGGCCGGGCCTCCGGCGGCGCGGGGATCGGTGGACGCGGACCCGGTGAGACGAAGATTGAGACCGACCGACGGCGGATCAACCATCGCATCTCGGTGCTGCGCGGCAAGCTGCGCGAGATGGAAGGTACGCGTGCCATCAAGCGCGCCGACCGGCAACGGCACCGCGTCCCTTCGGTGGCGATCGTCGGTTACACCAATGCCGGCAAGTCGTCGCTGCTGAACCGGCTCACCCATGCCGGCGTGCTGGTCGAGGATGCGTTGTTCGCGACCCTGGATCCGACCACCCGCCGCACGACGACTGCCGATGGCCGGGTCTACACCCTCACCGACACGGTCGGCTTCGTCCGCCATCTCCCCACCGATCTGGTGGAAGCCTTCCGCTCGACCCTGGAAGAGACCGTGGACGCCGACCTGCTGGTGCACGTCGTCGACGGTTCCGACGCCGACCCGCTCGGCCAGATCGACGCGGTGCGGACCGTCTTGGCCGAGATCGGCGCGTCGGATCGTCCCGAGCAGCTGGTCATCAACAAGATCGACCAGGCCGATCCCGACGTGCTCGCGGTCGTGATGCGCCGATATCCCGAAGCGATCGCGGTGTCGGCCCGAACGGGCGAGGGCATCGAGACGCTCCGCGAGACGATCGAGCGGCGGTTGCCGGTACCGCAGACCGAGATCACCGCGCTGGTGCCGTGGGACCGGGGCGATCTGGTTGACCGGGTGCACCGGGAGGCGGATGTGTTCAGTCTCGAGCATGAGCCCGGCGGCACGCTGATCACGGCGCGGGTGCATCCCGATCTGGCGGCCCAACTGAACCCGTACGCCCAGGCCAACAGGCAGCCGCAGTGAGCGATTTGCCTGGCCAAGCCTCCCAGGCGCTGGCTGCGGCGGTCGCTGCTCTCGGAGGCACCTCGCGTCCGGGACAGCAGACGATGAGCGATCAGGTGGCGGCGAGCCTGGACGAGGGGGTTCACCTGCTCGTCCAGGCCGGTACCGGCACCGGAAAGTCGCTCGGCTACCTCATCCCGGCGATGATCTGGGCAGTGGGATCGAAACAGACCGCGCTGGTGGCCACGGCCACCTTGGCGTTGCAGGCTCAGCTGGCCCACAAAGACATTCCGATCGCCGCGCGTGCGGTCGCCTCGGTCGTGGGTCGCGAACCGCGCACGCAGATCCTCAAGGGACGTTCGAACTACATCTGCCTGCTGCGGGTACGCGATCAGACGGGTGGCGAACAGGATTCGCTGCTCGGCGGCGCCGAGCTCGTCGAGGCGGTGCGCGATTCGGGATCCGATGCCACCTCCAGTCTGGGAGCCGAGGTCATCGCGCTCCGCGAATGGGCTGATGACCAGGCCAAGGACGGCGGACTTGCCGACCGGGACGACGCACCGAGCCATTCCCCGCGGGCCTGGGCGCAGGTCTCGGTGCCGGTACGCGAATGCCTGGGGGCCAACGTCTGCCCCTACGGCGCAGAGTGCTTCGTCGAGGAGGCGCGAGCCAGGGCCAGGCAGGCCGACCTGGTGGTCACCAACCACGCGCTGCTGGCCATCAACGCCATGCACGGCGGCACGGCGCTGCCCGAGTACGGCCCGGTCATCATCGATGAGGCGCACGAACTGGTCAACCGGGTCACCGGTGCGGCGAGCAGCGAACTGTCGGCGCAGCAGATCGGACGGGTCTCCAAGCGGGCGAGCGCTTGGCTGGACGATGACCTGGCCACAGAATTGCTGGAGGTCGCCGACACCTTCGCTGATGCACTGGCCGAGGTGGCGCCTGGGCGCATCACGGAGCCGGGTTCGCTCGCGGTCGAGGCCGCCGCGTTGGTGCGCGAGGTCAGCCGCCGGGCGGTTTCGGCGCTGGCGACGGGGTCCGGGCAGAGCTCCGATCCGGAGCAGCGACAACAGGCGGCGTCGGCGATGAAAGAGATCTTCGAGATCGCCGAGCGCATGGCCAGACTCGACGAGCACGATGTGGTCTGGCTGAGCGCGCACGATCGCTTCGGCCGTCAGCTCAACGTTGCGCCGCTGTCGGTTGCGGGACTGATGCGCGAGAACGTTCTGGAAGAACATCCGACGATCCTGACGTCGGCGACGTTGACGGTCGGTGGTGCATTCGAGTCGATGGCCGGGAGCGTCGGGCTGCGCCGTGCGGACCGTATCGCGGCCGATGCCGAGGCCGGCGACGCCGGGCAGTGGCGTGCCATCGATGTCGGATCTCCTTTCGACTACGCCAAACAGGGCATCTTGTATGTGGCGACCGGGCTGCGCAACCCAGGTCGCGATGGCATCGGCGCCGACGCGTTGGCGGAACTGGCTGAGCTCATCTGGGCCGCGGATGGCCGCACGCTCGGCCTGTTCGCCTCGCAGCGGTCTGCCGAAGCAGCCGCAGAGCACCTGCGCGGCGCACTTCCGGGGCTGAACGTGATGTGCCAGGGCGAGGCGAATCTCAGTGAGCTCACCCGCACCTTCGTTGCCGAAGAGGATTCCGTGCTGCTGGGCACGATGTCGCTGTGGCAGGGCATTGATGTGCCGGGGGACACCTGCCGGCTGGTGGTGATCGACAAGATCCCGTTCCCGCGGCCCGATGATCCGCTGATGCAGGCCCGGCAACAAGCTGTCGCTCAGGCCGGCGGCAACGGCTTCATGCAGGTGGCCGCGAGTCATGCGGCCCTGCTGCTGGCCCAGGGTGCCGGACGCCTGATCCGTTCGACGAGCGACCGGGGCGTGGTGGCGGTCCTCGACCCGCGGCTGATCAAGGCCCGCTACAGCGGCTTCCTGCGAGCCTCGTTGCCGCCGTTTTGGACCACCACCGACGCCGAGGTGGCAATCCAGGCATTGCAGCGTTTGGGGACCAGCTAGCGGTCCGGCTCAGATCCGCCGCAGAACCGCGACAACCTTGCCGAGAATCGCGGCGTCGTTACCGTCGATCGGCTGGTAGGCCGGATTGTGCGGCATCAGCCAGACCTGGCCCGGCACACGGCGCAACGTCTTCACGGTGGCCTCCCCGTCGAGCAGCGCCGCTACGATGTCGCCATTGTCCGCAGTGGGCTGCTGACGGACGACCACATAGTCGCCATCGCAGATTGCTGCGTCCACCATCGAGTCTCCGCGCACCTTGAGTGAGAACAAGGTGCCCTGTCCGACGAGCTCGCGTGGCAGCGGCAACACCTGTTCCACCTGTTCGTCGGCGAGAATCGGCACGCCGGCGGCGATGCTGCCGAGCACCGGCACAGCGACGGCGCTCGGTGACCGGTCACCCGAATCGGTGGCGTCGTCCTGGCTGAGCGGCTCGGCCTCGGGTTCTGTTGGGGAGGCCGTCCGGGTCGGAAGAATGACCTCGAGGGCCCGCGGACGATTCGGGTCGCGTCGCAGGAAACCCTTGGCCTCCAGGGCCTTCAGCTGATGAGAAACGCTGGAGGAACTGGCCAGGCCGACGGCCTCGCCCACTTCGCGGATGCTGGGTGGGTAGCCGCGAGACGACACGGTTTCCTGGATGAACTCCAGGATGCGGCGCTGACGGGCGGTCAGCCCCAGTTCGTCCTCGGAGCTGTCGGGTAGTTCGGCGACGTTGTCCAAGCCCAGATCGCGGGCGATGTCTTCGTTGGATGGCCGGCCGGCACGGCGAGGGGTGGCGGGTGGACGCCTCACTGTGATCATGAGACAACGCTAGAGCATCCGGGGGCGTCATTCAAACATCTGTTCGAGCGTGTCGCCAATGGGTGCGATCGGCGAACCACGGACCACAGATGCGGCGGGAATCATCCGAGTGGTTTTGTCAGTGGGCCCTGCTTGCATGGTTTTCAGACGGCGAGAAAGAAGCGAATCGAACACTTGAACGATCGCGGACGGCTCGCTAGGCTGTGCATCGAACACACGTTCGATCCTGTTAGCTGCGGCGGATGGCCGGGCGGATGGAGGAAGCAAGATGAGCGTCCTGGTGGAAAGTCAGATCGATGTCCGGCGCGTCGCGGGCTCACCGGTCCGGTCGAGGCGCGCCCTGCTCGACGGCGACCGGCGGCCCTGTGCACAGATGCGCTTCGTGCCCACTCGGGCGGCCGGTCCCCGGCAACCGGCATCGCCGCTTCCGGGGGCCTACTACCAGGTGGTGGCCTCGGCCGCGGCCGCTTCGCCCGCATCGAC
>Ga0334890_1000494_pt1 | contig 69790 bp, 63 predicted proteins | sample GraSluR1_MG_3_FD_207220 | JGI IMG/M metagenome (GOLD analysis project Ga0334890, IMG submission 207220) | Sludge microbial communities from methane-producing bioreactor in Wageningen University, Netherlands - Granular Sludge_31_08-R1 | ecosystem: Engineered > Bioreactor > Anaerobic >... | reverse complement strand
ACACCCGTTCCCATCCCGAACACGGCAGTTAAGCCCTCCTGAGCCGATGGTACTTGGGGATCACTCCCCCGGAAGAGTAGGACGCCGCCAGATTAATTTTAAAAAGCCTCACGGTTAAACCGTGGGGCTTTTTTGTTATGCGACAGGTAGTTGCACCTGTTTCAGAACATTCTGAGACAAACTCATGTTATAAAGACGGCGGCCACGTTACATTGGTAAAAACGAGCCGGGATTCCGGAAACGCGAGAGTTCACTACAGTGAAAGCCCTTCTCTGGGTATGCCGGCGCGAACCACGAAGCTTAGACTGGGGAAGTATCGCGAGGTACTGTTTGAAAGAGACGTGGAAACTGAAAGGACTGCAAGCGGCTGGGCAAGCTGGCGACTGTGTGACAATAACGGGAAGCTCTCCTAAAAAGGTGACATCTGCTCAAATGAGCCATTCGGGTAGGAGGTAGCTTGTCAAGTGATGGTGTTTAGTACTGTTCTCCCTACCCTATTTGCCTGTCAAGTCTCACGTTCACAATTCGTTTAGTTTAAAATGTGATAATCATTAGAATGCACATAAAAATGTTAGACATAAAAAAGCTGTCGTGTTATAATTATACAGGCAACTTGCTGGCCAGAGTGGAGTTGTATGTTGCGGCAATTAATTTGGTATATTCAATACGTTTTGCGGACTTCAAATTAAATCACTGTTTACAGCATTCTCAAATAACAGCATATAGGAAATAAAAAGGGGATGATTATGGTTGTTTAAAAACAGGTTCGAACGGGGCGGTAGTATTAAATTTGTTTTATTCTTGCTGTTCATCATGGCTGTATTGGCAACTGCAGTGTTGGGTTGCAACGCGGGTGATCAGAAAGCACAAAGCAAAACAATAATGTTTGGTGATTTTAACTGGGACAGCGCCCTTATTAACAACAGGATCGCACAGTTTATCATTGAAAACGGTTATGGTTATAAAACAGACAGTATGCCGGGGGAAACAATACCCTTAATGCAGGGATTGGCCAGAGGCGACCTCGACGTTGCCATGGAAATCTGGATTCAAAATGCTCAGGAAGCTTATGACAAAGGTATTGCTGATGGCAGTTTCATTGACTTGGGAACTAACTTCAACGACAATGTGCAGGGAATGTTTGTGCCTGCCTATGTAATTAAAGGAGATCCCGGCAGAGGGATTGAGCCGATGGCGCCTGATCTTAGATCTTATGCGGAGCTGCCGGATTACAAGGATTTATTCCAGGACCCGGAGGAACCAAATATGGGAAGGTTTTATGGAGGTGTTCCCGGTTGGGAGGCCGATCATATTCTAACTGAAAAATTCGAGACATATGGTCTTTCAAAATACTATAATGTTTTCCGGCCCGGCTCCGGGGCTTCTCTGGCATCCTCACTTGTTTCCGCCTATGAAAGGGGGCAGCCGTGGTTTGGTTACTACTGGGGCCCAACATGGGTTTTTGGTAAGCTGGACCTGATTCAGATAGAGGAACCTCCGTACAACGAAGAGTTGTGGAATAACGGGTATAGTTGCGAGTTTCCGGCTGTTGATGTAAATATTGTGGTTCACAAGGATTTGCCCGTACAGTTTCCGGAAATTGTGGAGTTCTTAAATAAATTTGAAATGAATAGTGATGTAATCAGTGAAACCCTGGCCTATATGACGGATGAAGGTGTGGAAGCAGAGCAGGCTGCAATCTGGTTTCTGAAAGAAAAGCAAGATGTTTGGACCGCGTGGGTTTCTAAAGAAATCGCTGAAAAGATAAAACATAAGCTTTAAAAATTATATTAGTATCACAGACCTGCACCGCAGAAGAAATCCGGCAAGAAATGGTGAGGTGAAATCAGATTATCGTATATGACAATCTGAATAATTTATGAACGAATTTCCTGAATTCTTATATTTCCCAATTGCTCCATATGTAAATGAATTTATGGTTTTTCTATTGCAAAAGTTTGGTAAGTTCTTTGATCAGGTCACATTCATTATTTTAAAAATGTTGATGCTTATAGAAACATTTTTGCTCTGGCTTCCCTGGTGGAGTGTTATAATCGCAGTGCTTTTTCTGGGCTGGAAATCGACGAAATCATGGATTACAGCTGTAGTTATGGCTTTGCTATTGATCATGGTGGGAAGTTTTGGCATGTGGGAATTAATGATGCAAACCCTCGCAATCGTAGGCGGGGCAGTCGTTATTTCAGTATTAGCGGGAATTCCCATAGGAATCATCATGGCTTCCAATAAAAAAGTTGATGCCTTTTTAAAGCCTGTTCTTGATGCTATGCAGACGATGCCGAGCTTCGTATACCTGATTCCGGCTTTGATGTTTTTCGGACTGGGCAAGGTTCCGGGTTTGTTTGCAACCCTTATTTACGCCTTGCCACCGGTTATTCGCCTGACCAGCCTGGGAATCACCCATGTTTCCTATGATGTAGTTGAGGCAGGCAGGGCGTTCGGCTCAACCAGAATGCAATTGTTGCTTAAAATTCAGCTGCCCCTTGCCAAGCCCAGTATTATGACCGGAATTAACCAGACAACCATGATGGCTCTGGCCATGGTAGTGATTGCTTCCATGATCGGGGCGCGGGGTCTCGGCGAACAGGTTCTTATATCAATAGGCAGGATTGATGTGGGACGAGGTTTGGAAGCAGGATTGAGTATTGTTGCGCTAGCAATTGTTATCGACCGCTTGCTGCAAGGAATCGGGGCGCGTCGTTAGCAGCTTGTTGTTTGCCGTGGATATGCAGTTTTATGCGCCAAACAAATTGAAATATTTCTGCAAACAGATTTGATAAGACACACGGAGGCGGCAGGTTAATAAGCCGGTGTTTATGCCGTGGCAATTAGTTCGGCCGAACGGTATTAAGACTCGAGGAGCTGACCTAAGGGGGAATACAAACAAAAGCAGATAAACTTTTTGGCGACAACCCCTGTATCCCCGTTACAGACACAGCGTTCACATCCCGAACACGGCAGTTAAGCCCTCCCTTAGCCGATGGTACTTAGGATCTACTCCCCCGGGAGAGTAGGACACCGCCAGATTAATTTTAAAGGCCCCGCGGTTTGGCCGTGGGGCCTTTAAAATTTACAACACACTTCATAAGCATCGTTGGCCGATTTCCGGCAACCGACCTGCGTACGCGTTAAAAATGACGACCGACTTCCGGCCTTCGATGACTGATTTCGTAAAAGGGGGGCTTTCAAGTCCAACTTTTTACGTCAAGTTGCCGTACTTTCTGTAAATTATGCTGCTGCTTCCTGAATGGCAGCCTGGTGTCCAGGATCTACTTTATTGGTGCCATGGGTACGGCTGTTTAGAAAGTGCAAATCAAAGTGACCGTCAAAATCATTACCATAGATGTTCTGACTTGTCCCGTGGGGCATTCCGGCCATGGAACAGGCTATCGCCCTACCATCTATCAAAAGTAACGCGGGTCGCCGATCCCAACTCCATTGGCCTCCGAAGCACTCCTTCATGATTTGGGAATCGCTTGCTGTAAGGGGTTCGCAGTCGGCGTGATTGGTTCCAAAGAGGTGATAAATTTGGAATTCACGGCCTGTGCGCACATCTTTTATGGTGGCGGTAGAGCCAATGGCAAACAAATCATTAATTAATCCCCAACTAACCAGTTCTCCACCATGGGATGGGGCTGTTTGTGGGGCAGCCCGGGAAACAGCCCCCCTGCTTACCGGCTGGTAATTTGCACCGGGTATCGTGAGATTCTGCCCGGCGTACAGCATATCAGAGTCAAGTCCGTTAGCGGATTTTATGGCTTCCGCGCCGGTCCCAAACCTGTTGGCAATGGTCCACAAGCAATCACCCTGTACAACAGTGTAAACTGATGTATTTCCTGCCGGAGGTGAAGAGGCGGCAGGCTTGGAGGACGAACCAGGTATAGAAATTCTTTGACCGATTTGCAGGACATCGGAACTTAAATTGTTGGCTGTTTTAAGGGCGTTAACGGTAACTCCAAATTTGTTGGCAACTAACCAGAGACAATCTCCCTTGGAAACTGTGTAGACGGAATTTGCAAAGGCTGTACCTGGCTGGAGAGCGCTGCACAATACGGTCAAAACAAACACAAGCATCAATGTGGCCGAAACAAAATTATATTTTTGTTTCATTAATAACCTCCCTTTGTAGTCGGCGTCCATCCAATGGATTTAAATATCCAAATTATATTTTATTTCTACATAATGTTGCGTTATCCTTCCGCTGTGTAAGTTATTTTAGTTAATGTTACCAATTATTTTGTCATTCGGGTAATAATTCAGCAATAATTGGTGATATCAGAGAAGGTCTGTCATAGTTTGCATACTGTAAGACAATCTGATAGTATGAAAAAGATATTTGTCCAAGGCAAATTGCTAAAGGGTTGTGGTTGCCCTCCCCCGGCGCGGCGCCGGTAAGGCGCACCGGTAAAAAAGAAAAATATATCGTACGGGCGGGAATAACCCATCACACCGACTTTAACAACGGTTTTTTTACCGTTAGCGCATCCGGTTGCCGGTGTTTGTCCACCCTTCCCTGGCGGGCATATAAAAATAACCTGTTGGCAACTACTTAAAAAACGTATAAACTTTAATATGTATCTTTCGTACTATCCGGATTTCATTTGGAAGGAGAGGAACAGATATGTCCGGTCATTCAAAATGGGCTACGATCAAGCGCAAAAAAGCAAAAGTGGATGCCCAGCGGGGCAAGCTTTTCACGCGTTTGGCCAGGGAGATTATTGTTGCCGCCCGGCAGGGCGGTGGTGATCCCGACGGTAACGTTCGCTTGAAAACAGCTATACAAAAGGCAAAAGAAGCTAATATTCCTAATGATAACATAATGCGAGCCATTCAACGGGGATGCGGGGAACAGGATGGGTCAAGTCTTGAAGAAATTATTTATGAGGGATATGGTCCCGGCGGCGTGGCGGTGCTGCTTGAAATCATGACAGATAATCGCAACCGTACAGCCGGGGAAATTCGCCACATCTTTGCCAGAAATGGTGGCAATCTCGGCGAGACTGGATGCGTGGCGTGGATGTTTAAGGAAACGGGATTAATTGTTGTTGAGAAAGCTGAAAATTCAAGTGAGGAAGACGATTTAATGCTGCTGGCGTTGGAATGCGGGGCGGATGATTTTAAAGTGGAGGAAGAATCCTATGAAATTACCTGTAAACCCGGTGAAATCCAAAATGTTAAAGATTCCCTGGTAAAAGAGGGTGTAGTCGTCGCTCTGTCGGAGGTTACAATGGTTCCCCAGAGCACGGTGAATCTTGAAGGCAAGGAAGCGGAGCAGATGCTGCGCTTGATGGATACCCTGGAGGAGCATGATGATGTTCAGAACGCTTATGCGAATTTCGAAATTGAAGAATAGTTTCTGCCACCATGCCAAGGTGGCTTTTAATTTTCCATGAAAATAAGTGACTTGAATAAAAACACCACTATCTGGAAATACTATTCCTGATCTAAGAACATTTTAGATTTCAGCTGGTATCAGCTTGCGGCACTTGTTTATCCAGTTCCGCTATTCGGGGGTAGGCCAGATGTTTTTTATAAAGGATCAAAAAGCAATGATATTTTTTATTGCTGTATTTACAGCTTCCGCCGTTGCAGGTTTTATCTGGGGCAATCATTTAACAAGCTTGCCGGAGCGCAAGCCATTGGCTGTTTTCGGTTCCCCGGCGGGCAATGCAAACCCTGTGGTTTCTACGGACACAATTCTATGCCGGGAAAAACTATACCTCTGTGGAGATATTGAAGAGATATCGGAAGAAAAAGCGCCCGGGAGCATGATTGGCCTGGACAGAAAAGGAATTATTGAAAGGTTTCCAGCTTCTGATGGTTGGATTGTGAACTTTCATGAACCCCAAAATCTGACCTTAACTATAAAGTGCGGCGAATTATGCCCGGTTCATAGGGATTACCGCCATCTTGGTATCTATCAAGGGAAAGTAGCTGTTTATGAGGGACCTATTGAATTTCACGGGAAGGTGATACGGGTAGAAAATATTACCCTGGAGTCCCTTGAATCCGGTTTGCGAACAAGACTTGAGCAAGTGATGTCTATAGGGACACAAACATCTGCTATTACGGAAAAGCTCAGGGAAGAGTTTGAGTTTACTTCCGACGAAGTTCTGAACTCTGTTCTGGAAAACTTTGATGAGAACAGCTAATAATTAAATATTCTTCATCCAGTTTTAATAACTGGATTTCTTTTCTTATCCTTTCAGCAACTATTTCGGCGGAGTTCAGTTTGGTATGGGGGAGTATGGCCAGGAATTCTTCTCCTCCGTAACGACCGATGATGTGTCAAGAATTTTCAAGGATAGTATTTAACAACCAACCCTGGTCGATTTTGGACTTATCGTTTTTGCCGTTTTCAAAGAAATCTCCATTCAATACCACTGCGTTCACCTCTGACCAAGGATATAATAATAAGTGAATTGATAAAATCAACAATACTTCCAGAATAGCACTCCCATGCTTGATCTCAACTCTTCCAAGCCATTGATTAATTCTTCATGCCAGATGTCCTTACGATTATATTTTACCAGGGTAAAGGTTTCTTTTGTTGTTTTTAACAAGATTTTAGTATAAATTCAGTCATGGTTTTAAAATTAGAAAAGAGCCGGCACCAACAGGTTTTTGTAGATTATTTTTCCTGTGCCAGTTTAAGAAATACCACGTTTGGTGTCGAATGAAAGCGAGAGCTTGCCGCTCTGGCAGTTTTGAAAAAGCCAATTTTAAATACAAACTTACCCCTTTATAAAGGATTGGGTTTTTTTTCGTAGAAATAAGCCTTGTTGGGGAAAGGGGTGCTACATTGCTAATTATGGGTGTGGATCCCGGTATCGCCATTACCGGATACGGTCTGCTCATTTATACGGAGAAAAATTTCTCAATGGTGGATTGCGGTTGTATTCGCACGCTTTCAGGGTTGCCGCTCTCCGAAAGATTGCACATACTATACAAGGAACTTGTCAGAATGATTATCAAATACAGGCCGGAGCACTATGTTGTTGAGGAGCTTTTTTTTAACAAGAACACCAAAACCGCTTTGACGGTGGCCCAGGCCAGGGGGGTGACAGTCCTGGCCGCCGCAGGTTCTGGTGTGCCCGTGTATGAATACACCCCTCTTCAGGTCAAACAGGCTGTGGCAGGACAGGGAAGAGCCGGGAAAGGCCAGGTCCAGTTCATGGTTAAGACAATTCTGGCGCTGCCGGAGACACCCGCCCCGGATGATGTTGCGGATGCCCTGGCGGTGGCAATATGTCATGCCCATTTATATTCTTGGGAAAGGAAATTTAAATGATTGCGTTTATTAAAGGAAAACTTGCGGGTGTCCTGGGAAGCTACGTATTGCTGGAAGTAGGTGGTATGGGCTACAAAATACAGGTTCCCTTAAGTCTTCTCAGCGAACTGGACGCCCCGGGCAGCGAGCTGGTGCTGCATACCCACCTGGCTGTGCGGGAGGATAACTTGAGTTTATACGGCTTTAAAGAGCGCCGGGAGCTGGATTTTTTTCTAAAACTTATAAATGTATCGGGTATTGGCCCCAAGGGGGCCCTGGCTGTCCTGGCCTTCTTTGCGCCGGGTGAGTTGGCCGGAGTTATAAAAAATGAGGATATACCTTCTTTGACCCGCGTACCTGGCATCGGCAAAAAAACAGCGGGGAGAATTATACTTGAACTAAAAGATAAGATTTCCGGTTTTGAATTGGAACAGGACCAAAAGGACGCCGGCAGATGGGACTTGGATGCTTTAGAGGCGCTGGAGGCGCTGGGTTACCCGGTTGCAGAGTCCCGCAGGGCGGTTCAGGAGGCTTTGCGGGGCTTTGAGCAAAAACCCCCCACGGCAGATCTGGTCAAGGCTGCGTTGCGCCTGCTGGGCAAACTGTAAGGTAAATAAAAGGAACAGGGAGTATACTAATGGAAGGGAAAGACAGATTGATCTCACCCTCATACCGGCGGGAAGATGCCGAAGCTGACCAAAACCTTCGTCCCCGCCGGATGGGGGAATATATCGGCCAGGAAAAAGTAAAAGAAACCATCTTGGTTTTTATCCAGGCGGCTCTTGAACGCGGGGAATTCCTGGATCATGTTCTTCTGTTTGGTCCCCCGGGGCTCGGTAAGACCACCCTGGCCAATATTATTGCCAATGAAATGGGCGTAAGCATCAGGACCACATCCGGACCGGCAGTTGAAAGGCCGGGCGACCTGGCTGCCCTTTTAACCAATTTGTCGGCAGGTGATGTTCTATTTATCGATGAGGTCCACCGGCTGAGCCGGACAGTAGAGGAAATTCTTTACCCGGCTATGGAAGATTTTGCCCTGGATATTATCATAGGCAAAGGGCCGGGCGCAAGGTCTCTGAGATTGGACCTGCCCCATTTTACCCTGGTTGGGGCTACAACCAGGGCAGGAATGCTGACTTCCCCCTTGAGGGACCGCTTTGGGATTATCAGCAGGCTTGATTACTACCAGCCGGAAGAACTGGTCTTAATTATCAACAGGGCGGCGAAGATTCTTGGAATTGAGTTAACCCGGGAAGGGTCCCTGGAGATTGCCGGGCGCTCCAGGGGCACACCCAGGGTGGCCAACCGGCTGTTGAAAAGGGTGCGTGATTATGCCCAGGTACGTGCGGACGGGGCGATATCCCTTGATGTGGCGATGGACGCGTTGAAGTTTTTGGAAGTGGATCCCCTGGGTCTTGACCATACTGACCGGAGAATCCTGGAAACGATTATTAAAAAATTTGGGGGCGGGCCGGTGGGTCTGGACACGCTGGCCGCAGCCACCAGCGAAGAGCCTGAAACGCTGGAAGACGTCTACGAGCCCTATCTGATTCAGCTCGGCATGCTGGCCCGGACACCCCGGGGCAGGGTGGCCGCACCCCTGGCTTTTCGCCACCTGGGTCTGGAACCAAGCGGTCCTTCTTCCTCCAAGCAGGGAACACTCTGGTAACCGCTTGCTTGTTGCTGCTTTCGGGCCTGATCAGTTAAATATTTTTGACAACATTCATTTTCCGTTCCCGGGCATTTATCAGTATGCCGGGAACAAACGTAAAGGGTTAATCCGCCATGAACCCTGTAACCAAAGTTCATTCCGGCTAGCAAAAAGTTAATGATCCGGAGGTGCAATGACAATGAAAAAAATATTGCTGCATACCTGTTGCGGTCCCTGCTCAATTTATCCGGTGGATTTTTTGCAGGAGCAGGAAATGGAAGTTTACAGCTATTTTTTCAACCCTAACATACACCCGTACACGGAGTTTGCCAGGCGCAAGGAAACTTTGGAAAAATACGCCGCCGGGATCGGGTTGAAATTGATTGTTGATGAAAACTACAACCTGGAGGAATTCCTGCGGGGGGTGGTACACCGGGAGTCCAGCCGCTGCCTTATTTGCTACTCCATGCGCCTGGAACAGGCGGCACATATAGCGAAAAGGGGAAGATTCGACTGTTTTACCACTACCTTGCTGGTCAGCCCCTACCAGAAACACGAACTAATCCGTGATATCGGTCAGTCCGCCGGACACAAGTTCGGTATCCCCTTCTACTATGCGGATTTCAGAACAGGCTACAGGGATGCCGCCGCGCGTTCAAGGGCCCTGGGGATGTACAGGCAGGCTTATTGCGGATGCATCTACAGCGAAAAAGAGCGGTACAATAGAAAGCCCAAAAAGGGGGGAAAGGTCAACTAAAATGTGGGAGTCCTTTGGCAAAACGCTTGTTGTTTTCGGTGTCGCGCTGGTTTTGCTGGGCGGTTTGCTGCTGCTGGGGAGCAGATTGTTTGGACTGGGCCGCTTGCCCGGTGATATATTCCTGCAAAGGGGAAACTTCAGTTGTTACTTTCCTGTTGCCACCTGCGTCATTCTCAGCGCACTGCTGACCATTGTTCTTAACTTAATTCGCCGCTAGATAAAACCCTCCACTTTTTATTTTACCCGGGAGGATTCTGGAATAATTTGTCGAACATCTAGGTTCTAGGTGAAAGGATATATTTTAACAAAACAAAATTCAATTACATTTTGCCGGGGGTTTTAACCGTGACTTTTTTACTTAGAATGGTTTTCTGTTGTTTTTTTTCGTTTTTTCTATTCTGGCCGCCGGCAGCCGGCGCAGCTATTGAACCTGGTAAGGTTAAAGTGGGGCTGGGGGTGCAATCCGGCATTCCGGGGTTTAAAACCACCGGGACTTACCAACTGGTAGACCAGTCAACGGGGAAAGAGATAATAAGGCTGGCGCAGGGTGAGGAATGGCATCTCCTGGTAAAAGATGACCGCATCTACATTGAAGGAAGCAAAGACCGCCTGGGTCCCTTTGCCGGACCGGTTATTGTAGATGAACTTGATCAAAGCATCGGGATCCTGGCCGGGTCCGGTACAGTGGTGGAAAGGAGTTCCGCCAGCGGTATTTTTGTGCTCAGCGGGGCGGGGGAGTTTACTTCCTTTAATTCTATTTCAAATCCATACGCTGCCAGTCCAGGGGAGAAAGCAACCCTGGAAAAAGAAGGGGGGTTAAATCTGGTATCCCTTCTGAACGGAACCGCCGCAGCGAAGTACAGGGGAAATCTGGAGTTCCGGGTGGAAAACGGAAAACTTGCCGTGGTTAATGAGTTAAACATTGAGGATTACCTGCGCGGCGTTGTGCCGGCGGAGATCCCCGCCGCCTGGCCGAAGGAGGCCTTGAAAGCGCAGGCCGTTGCAGCGCGCAACTACGCCCTGCAGCAGGCGGAAGTTACCCGGGGCAGCAACTACAACGTGCTGAACGATCAATTAAGCCAGGTGTACCGCGGCTACGATGCTGAGACACTGGCCACCAACCAGGCTGTGGAAGAAACCCGCGGCCAGGTCATGACCAGCCGGGGTAGTCTGATTACGGCTTTTTTTCACTCCAGCAGCGGAGGTTATACCGAAAACAGTGAAGATGTTTGGCTGGAGCAACTCCCCTATATTAAAGGCAAAACAGATCCCTACGATAAAAATGAGCAGCATTATAACTGGGAGGCTGACTACACTGTTGAACAGTTAGTTGCCAGGTTGCAGGGGTTGGGTTACAGCCTGTCCACCCTGGAGGATATTGAAGAACTGTCCGGCACTTCTTCAGGAGCCAGAGTTCAAAAGATAGCCTTATCCGGTCAGGGGCCTGTGGGAGAGCCTGTCCGCGTTGTTATATCCAATGCGGACAAGGTGAGAAATGCCCTGGGTTTAAAAAGCTCCCTGTTTACCATAGAGAAGGTTTGTGATCAGGAAGGACACCTGCAAAGGATCATAATCAGTGGTTCCGGAAACGGGCACGGTCTGGGGATGTCTCAGTGGGGCGCCCGCGGAATGGCCGGACAAGGTTATAATTACCAGGATATTTTGCAATACTATTACACAGGTATCAGTATTTCGGGCGATTACGGCAGGACAGCGTTAAGGTGATGCCAGGCTCATCCGGCAGGTGACTTTTTAGGCCGGCTTAAGGTAACACTTACAGTAAAATCAGACAAGGAGTTGACTGAAAACCCCGGTGCAGCTTTCCGAATTCGATTATTATCTTCCTGAATCATTGATTGCCCAGGAGCCACCAGGGCAAAGGGGTGAGTCAAGGTTGCTGGTTATCCGGCTTGACTCCGCCAAATTGGAGCATCGTAATTTTGGTGATCTGTTAAACTACATAAATCCGGGTGATCTCCTGGTCATCAACGAAACAAAAGTCCTTCCGGCCCGGTTGCTGGGAAGGAAGGAAGGCACCGGCGCACAGGTGGAGGTGCTTCTTTTAAAAAGGCTTTCCGGAAACCTTTGGGAGGCTTTGGTGCGCCCGGGAAAAAAGTTAAAAGCAGGCTCCGGGGTGAATTTCTGCGACGGTCTTTTAAGATGCCGTATTTTGAAAAACACGGACTATGGGGGCAGGATTGTGGAGTTCTCGTACCAGGGCACATTTGAGGAGGTTCTGGATAAGGCCGGGGTTATGCCCCTGCCTCCTTACATAAAAAAGCCCCTCTTGGACCGGAACCGTTACCAGACAGTTTACGCCAGACAGACCGGGTCGGCCGCTGCTCCCACCGCCGGACTTCATTTTTCCCGGGCAATGTTGAAGGATATTGCAGACAAAGGGATAGATATTGCGCCTGTTCTCCTGCATGTGGGTCTGGGAACTTTCCGGCCGGTGGAAGTGGAAGATATAACCCGTCACCACATGCATGCCGAGTACTATGAAATACCTGAAAATACTTCCCTGGCCATAGCAAAGGCGAGGGACAGGGGCGGTAAAGTAATAGCTGTGGGTACAACGACCACCCGCTGCCTTGAAACCGCGGCAAGTGAGAGCGGAACAGTCAAATCCGGTTCAGGGTGGACAGATATCTTTATCTATCCGGGCTACCGGTTTAGGGTTATTGACGGATTGATTACCAATTTCCATCTTCCTAAATCGACTCTGCTGATGATGGTTTCCGCCCTGGCCGGACGGGAAAAGATCCTGAAGGCCTACGAAGAGGCCGTTCGCGAAAAATACAGGTTCTACAGTTTCGGGGATGCGATGCTAATCTTCTAAGCTGTACATTTTGTTTAAAAAGAGTTAAAATGTTTATTAGCTTTGAAAAAACAGGAGGATTCCATGGCCGTCCGCTTCTCCATTCTCCATCAAGATCAGACCAGCCGCGCCCGGTTGGGCCTTTTACACACCCCCCACGGGACAGTGGAAACCCCTGTCTTTATGCCGGTAGGTACACAGGCAACAGTCAAAACCATGACCCCGGAAGAGGTCTTTGAAGTGGGCGGCAGGCTTGTTTTAAGCAACACATATCACCTCTACCTGCGGCCCGGCAGTGAATTAATCAAGGAGGCCGGCGGACTCCACCCTTTTATGCACTGGGATGGCCCCATCCTTACTGACAGCGGCGGCTTTCAGGTATTCAGCCTCGGGTCCCTGCGCAAGGTTGCTGAGGACGGTGTGACCTTTAGATCCCATATTGATGGTTCCGAGCATTTCTTTAGTCCGGAAAAGGCTATGGAGGTACAGATGGCCCTGGGTTCCGACATTGCCATGGTCTTCGATGAGTGTGCGCCTTACCCGTGCAGCAGGGAATATGCCCGGGAGGTTCTGGAGAGAACTACCAGGTGGGCCAGGCGCTGCCTGGCTGTCCATGATAGGGCGGATCAGGCGGTATTTGGTATTATCCAGGGAAGTACATATCCGGAACTGCGCCTGGAAAGCGCGAAAGGACTGGTTGAGCTGGACTTTCCCGGGTACGCTGTCGGGGGTTTGAGTGTCGGCGAACCAAAAAATCTTATGTACGAGATGCTGGACTGTACTATTCCGGTCTTACCGGAAAAAAAGCCGCGCTATCTGATGGGCGTGGGTTCCCCGGACTGCTTGTTGGAAGGTGTCATCAGGGGGGTGGATATGTTTGATTGCGTTCTGCCCACCCGGATCGCCCGAAACGGTACCGCTCTGACCCGGCGGGGCAAAATTGTAGTACGAAATGCGGAATATACCAGAGACTTTAAACCCCTGGACCCTGAATGTGACTGTTACACCTGCAGGCATTATACCCGGGCCTACATTCGGCATTTAATTAAAGCTGGTGAGGTTTTGGGGATACGCCTGACAACAATTCACAACCTGCACTTTGTCCTGAATTTGATGAAAGAAATAAAATCAGCAATTTTGCAGGGAAAGATATTGGAATACAGGGATAATTTTTTAAATGAATATGCTCAGTAACTTTGTTGCTGTCCTTTTCCAAAGAGGATTTTTAATATAGAGGTTGAATAAAAATTTACTGGAAAGGAGGCTTTGAAGGTGAATCAGCAAACGATATCCATACTATATATTGTCGCGTTGTTTGCAATTCTTTATTTTTTAATGATTCGTCCCCAGCAGCAACGTCAGAAGAAACACCAGGAGATGATCAAAAGCCTTAGGCCGGATGACAGGGTTACAACGGTCGGCGGAATCTTCGGTACAATTATCAAGTTAAAGGAAGATTCAATTATCTTAAGGATTGCCGATAATGTCCGGATAGAGATCTTGAAAACCGCGATCTCCCAAATTGTCAGCAAGGATGAAGGAGAAAGTAAGGAGTAGGCGGAGGTGAAAAGGCCGTCTACCTTTTTTCTTGATTGAACCATGGTTAACTTGTGTTGGGTACATTCCTTCCCGGTAAATTACATGTAATGGATATACCCAAAGGGCTGTTTCCCGCATTATTACCTTTCCTTATTGATCTAGGGGGGGTTATCCGTTCATGATTACACTGGAAGATATCAAAAAAGACCCTGTGATCGACGCCTTTATTAGGAAAGGAAACAAATATTTAAGTGTTTTGGGCTTTACCGAGCATAGTTACCGGCATGTCAATCTGGTTTCCAGCATAGCCAAGAACATTCTTGAACGGTTGGACTATCCCCAAAGGCAGGCCGAACTTGCAGCCATTGCCGGATACATGCATGATCTTGGGAATGTTATCAGCCGCAAAGAGCATGGCATCTCGGGGGGCGTGATAGCCTACCCTATCCTGATCCAGATGGGGATGCATCCGGAGGAAATCGCCACTGTTATCTCGGCTATTGCCAACCACGAAGAACAGTACGGTCATCCCATCAACAGCGTGGCAGCGGCCCTCATTGTAGCAGACAAGTCCGACGTGCACCGCTCCCGGGTGCGGAACTCGGACTTTGCTACGTTTGATATCCATGACCGGGTCAACTACGCCGTTGAGCATTCCTTTCTTTGGGTCGCCGATGACAAGCAAACCATAACCATGGAGTTGACCATCGACATTGATATCTGCCCTGTCATGGAATACTTTGAAATATTTCTGAGCCGGATGATTATGTGCAGGAGAGCCGCAAACTTCCTGAAGTGTAAATTCGAACTGGTGGTTAACGGGGCCAAGCTGTTATAGAATATATTCAGATGACGTACAAGGGGGAGTAGAACCAAATGAAGTGGGACAAGATCCTAAAATTACTGGGTATTATCCTGGCCGTCGCGGTAGTTGCGCTAATGGCCGTAAAACCGTTGATACCAGGTGTGGACTGGCTGCCATTTACAAATCAGATCAAACAGGGACTGGATTTGAAGGGTGGCGTCCACGTGGTCCTGGAGGCCCAGGATACCCCGGATGCGCCGGTTACATTGGACCGGGTCAAACAGGCTATGGCTATTATTGAAAACAGGGTAAATGCCTTCGGTGTAGCTGAGCCGGTTGTGCAAATGGAAGGCTCCCGCCGTATTATTGTTGAATTGGCCGGTATCAGTGACCCGGAGGAAGCTGTGCGCAACCTGATTAAAACGGCCTACCTGGAGTTTAAAACTGAAGATGGAACAACCGTGCTTACCGGCCGTCAGCTGAAGAACGCCATGGAGGGGACAAATCCCCAGACCGGGGAAGCTGAAGTCAATCTGGAGTTCGAGCCGGACGGCGCCAAAATATTTGCAGAAGTGACAGCCAGAAACGTGGGTAAGCGTCTGGCCATTGTCCTGGACGGGAACGTGATCCAGGCCCCGGGCATAAGGGAACCGATTCCCAACGGCAGGGCCCAAATATCTCCCTATGAATCCTTAGATGAGGCCCACAACATCGCCATCCTGCTCCGTTCCGGCTCGCTGCCGGTTAAGCTGGAAGTAATGGAGGAGCGGACAGTGGGACCAACTCTGGGGGCGGATTCCCTGGATAAATCCATTAAAGCCGGAATCGCCGGTCTCATTGCCATTCTCGCCTTTATGATTCTCTACTACCGGGTTCCCGGTCTGGTGGCCAATCTGGCCCTGACCATATACACCTTGCTGGTTTTAATTATTTACGCCGCCCTGAACGTGACCATGACCCTCCCGGGCATAGCGGGATTTTTGCTCTCCCTGGGGATGGCGGTGGACGCCAACATCATCATTTTCGAGCGTTTAAAAGAAGAAATTAAAAGTGGTAAAACTTTGCGCTCCGCCATAGACGCCGGTTTTAAGCGGGCCTTTGTGGCCATCCTGGATTCCAACGTAACCACACTGATTGCGGCGGCCGTCCTTTACTACTTTGGAACGGGACCGATCAAGGGCTTTGCCATAACGCTTTCAATCGGTATCTTGTGCAGCATGTTTACGGCCATCACCATGACCAGGTGGCTTCTGCACCTGGTGGCTGCCAGCAACCTGGCACGTAATAACAAATTGTACGGGGCATAGAGGGGGGAGTTAAAATTGTTAAGCTTACGTGAAAGGATGCCTTTCCATTTCATTAAACTTAGAAGAATATGGTACATCTTTTCTGCTGTATTGGTTATACCCGGGCTCATCTTCCTTTTCAGCCAGGGACTGCACCTGGGCATTGACTTTACCGGAGGCAACCTAATGGATCTCCGGTTCAGCCAGGCAACTTCCGTGGAACAGGTCCGGGGGGTCTTAAGCGGCAGTGGTTTGGGGGATTCGCATATTCAGCAGAGCGGGGATACTGATTTTATCATCCGGACCGGTGAGCTTTCTGAAGAGCAAAGCGCAAATCTTGTTCAGGCGCTGGAAACTAATTTCGGTGAATTTACCATCCTGCGCAACGAGCGGGTGGGGCCGACCATTGGGCGTGAACTGCTCAACAAGGCGCTGGGTGCGCTGGTTGTTGCCTCGGTGTTAATGATTATCTACATCAGCTGGCGTTTTGAGTTTAAACAGGGACTCGCCGCTGTGCTGGGGTTGATTCATAACGTACTTGTTGTTCTGGGGTTCATTTCCATATTTCAGCTGGAGGTGGACAGCGCCTTTGTTGCCGCTATCCTGACCATTATCGGCTATTCAATCAATGACACCATTGTGATTTTCGATAGGATCCGAGAGAATATGCTCAATAAAAAGAAGGGCGACCTTCTGGAGAATGTCATCAACGCCAGTCTCTGGCAAACCCTGGCCCGTTCCATCAATACCGTTTTAACCGTTGTCATGATCCTGGTTGCCATGTTGTTGTTTGGCGGTACCACCATCCACAATATGGTTCTTGCCCTTTTAATCGGTATCGTCTGCGGGGCTTACACTTCCATCTGCATTGCCAGCCCCCTCTGGTACGAAATGAAGAAGTTGGAAAACCGGCCTAAAACCAAAGCGGCCCGGGCTTAAGTATTTTTCAGCAAAGGCGTGTGGGAAACCACCGCCTTTTTGATTATTTGAGGGTATTCGGGATACATTAATAATAAGCTGCAGCTTTATACCGGGCATATTAAACAGACTCATTTAATTTTTGATGCGGTTACCCAGGGGGGTTGTCAAGGTAAATGGAGAGGGAAAGGGGCAGTCAGAATCAACTGCTTAAAACACTGCAGGATAAAATAGACGAACTTGCCCTGGGGATGGAAAAAATGAAGCTGGCCGAATACGTATATCTCCTGGAGAATCCCAGGCGGCTGATGTACATAAACTTCATTGCCGGCCTGGCCAGGGGAGTAGGCATTGCAGTTGGTTTTACCATCTTGGGCGCCGTTGTTTTATACTTCTTAAGAATCCTGGTAATGTTGAATCTTCCCCTAATTGGTGATTTTATTGCTGAAATTGTCAGGATGGTCCAGCTAAACATAGGTCATTAATCATCTACACGCGCGGAGGTGCAAGGAAGTGCAGCACGAGCTTCTGGCCAAGCAGAAGGAACGCCTTTTGAGGGAAAAAGCGGCTTTGCTGAAGCGAATTGAGTTTATGGATGAGCAAGGGCACGGAGGGCTGGGAACACCCCTGGGTGATTCAATTGGTGAGCTGTCAATCTATGACAATCACCCCGCGGATATCGGCTCGGAAATGTTTGAGCGGAGCAAGGATTTTGCCCTGCGGGAAAGTGCCATGATTACAGTTGCCGCAATTAATCAGGCTCTGGATAGTATCAGCAAGGGGACTTACGGTTTTTGTGAAGTGTGCGGCCGCGAAATCTCCCTGGAAAGGCTCCAGGCGATACCCTCCACAACACTTTGCCATAACTGTAAAGAAGCTGAGGAAGAGATTCCGCACAGGGAGCAGAGGCCTGTTGAAGAGGAAGTCTTGGGCAAACCCTTTGCCAGAACCTTTACTGACGCCACCGGGGCTATTGTCTATGACGGGGAAGACGCCTGGCAGGAGGTTGCCCGTTATAGTGAAACCACCGATGAATGGTCAAGGGGAGGTTCCTATTATGGTTATTCCGGGTTTGACATAGCGGAAGACAGGGGGGCAGTGGAGGAAGTAGACAACATCCCCTACGAAGTGGGTGACGACGGGGTATTTTACAAAGATTTCCGGGGAGTGGACGATGAGAGTTCTCCCGGGGAAAAAGAAGATGTTGGTATTGAACACAAAAAAGACAGGTACCGTGGGAACTAATAACCACAAAGTAAATTAGTTGCCCATCCGGTGCAGTTTATCAGCAGTTTAAGGTATTTGCAATAGCGCCTTTTACCTGCTTTTTGCGGCTGTTTAGCGGGGGATACAAGCAAAGGAGCACCAGGGCCTGACCCAGGTTTTCTTTGGAGCATACCTTTACCTGGCCAAAAAAGTAAATCGGTAACAGGATTTGCCGGAGTGGTTTATAATGTCGTGGGATGATATTTTACCTTAAATTGTCCGGCGGTGATCAGAACAGCTGGAAAAGATGGTGCGGCCGGCCGGCTGCCCGGATGCGCCGGTGTAAAATGCAAAAATGCTAATGCAGCGACTTTTTTGTTTCGTTGGGGCGGTTTGACTCCAGTAATTCTTTGAGCTCCTGCTGTTGTTCTTCATTCAAAAGATCCTTTATGGCCAGGGAATCCTGGGCTACTTTTTCCGACATATAAATAGGGGTCTCTGTACGCAGGGCCAGAGCAATAGCGTCACTGGGGCGGGAATCGAGAACCAGCTCCTGGCCGCTGTGCCACATGTGGATTTCGGCAAAATAGGTTCCATCCCGCACGTCATTAATGATAATCATACTGAGCTTTGCCTCGAGACGGTCACAGACGCTTTTTAAAAGGTCATGGGTCAGGGGACGGTCCAAACGGATACCCTGCAGGGCAAAAGCAATGGCGTGTGCCTCAAAGGGGCCTACCCAGATGGGAAGTGCCTTTAACTCCTTTTCATCCAGCAACAGGACCACAGGATTCATCATGACATCGTAGGCGATTTCCTTCACCTTAACTGGGATCATCTTTTCTCACCTTCTTTCGAGGGCTGATTTATTTTAAAATAGGAAGTATTTTCAGGGTTTCTATACCTGTATTCTAAAAGCAAATGGCGTAGAATGTCAAACCGGTTCTAATTAGAATTTTTATATATATTACGTAAATAACGTGCCTGTTTTCATATATTAAAACATAACGGATTAGCATTTCTATGTTATACCATTAATTATATCACAGTCTGAGTTTTTTAGAAGCTCATAGAAAGTTGTTAAAAACACGGCAAGACAGATTACGGTTCTATTTAATCCTGGCCGCCATTGTCGCCCTGTTGAACGTGTGCTATACTTTTTTTAAGCAGGCCAGACATAAAACTGGCGTGCTGGCGCAGCGGTGTCGCCCGCAGGAATTCATTTGCTTAACAGCAGTGATTTTCTCGGGCTGTTTACATTTTCGAATGGGGATGGGTCCGTAATGAATGAAAAGATCAGGGCAGCCCGTCTGTCCATTGCCTCCAATACAGTTCTTACCCTGGCCAAACTGGTTGTGGGGCTCATTATGAATTCTGTTAGCGTACTATCCGAAGCCATTCACTCCGGCCTGGATTTAGCCGCCGCTTTTATCGCTTTTTTTTCAGTCAGGGAATCATCCAAACCAGCCGACGAGCATCATCCTTTTGGTCATGGTAAATTCGAAAATGTTGCGGGAATACTGGAAGCAATCCTAATCCTGGTGGCTGCAGCCATGATTATTGTAAGCGCCTACCCAAAGCTCCGTGGTCAGACGGAGATCCACTCCCTTGGTCTGGGAGCGGCAGTGATGGGTATTTCGGCCCTGGTCAATTTTTTCGTATCCAGGGAACTCATGCGGGTGGCCAGAAAAACCGAATCCCCCGCGCTGGCTGCGGATGCCTGGCATTTGCGAACAGACGTTTACACCTCGCTGGGTGTTTTTGCCGCTATTATTGCTATTAAGTTTACCGGCCTGACCATTTTAGACCCGCTCATTGCCATAGGCGTAACTTTTTTAATTGTTCGTGCAGCCATACAGCTGATTATAGAGTCCATGCGCAGCATCCTTGATGTGCAGCTTCCGGAAGAGGAACAACAAATTATCAAAGAAATCATCTCTAAATATTCGTCCCAATACTTGGAATATCACGATCTAAAAACACGAAAAGCCGGTTCCCAGCGTTTTATTGTGTTTCATCTGGTTGTTCCGGGGGGAAGGGCCGTAAGTACAGTCCACGCTGTTTGCGATCAGATTGAAGAGGAAATTCGCAAACAGTTTAAGGGTGCAAACGTTTTAATTCACACAGAACCCTGTTACCAGCAGTGCGCCGGCTGCGTCCAGAGTGGAAGACAACTCCCGGACCCCGCCGGAGACAAAACCAATTGTGAACAGCCATTAGAGGGTAACCGCTTACCGGAAATATAATTCCGGTTTTTTTGTTTTTTACTTATATTTAACTAGATGAGTGACCATACTATTTAAAAAGGAGGTGGGAAGTTGCTTATGACTTCAACGCTGACTGAATATTTTGTTGGTGTTCAGCACCGCTTGCCCCAAGAGGCCGAAAGGGTTATGAAGGCCCTTGATGAACACGGTCCCATGAACAAAGAAGAACTATCCCTTACTGCAAAAGTAAAAAGAGCTGTGCTCGATCATGTGGTCATGCAGTTGTATGCCCTTGGGCTGATTGATGTTGCCACAGAAGGGAAAAGTAAAATGTGCAGTCTGACAACACTGGGGTGGGATTTTATCAGCATCAGCAGCGCCGGTTAGGTCATAAACCGGCTATTTTTCTTGTATTCCGTATTTTTCAGTACTGTACAGGTATTTATAAGTTATAGCTGGTCTTCTCGTTGCCAAACAGACTTGGGTAGATTATAATCTTATTATCTATGAAAAATATTCCTAAACGTCAAGAAAAAATATGGCATGTACAGGCATCCTATCCGGTGCTTAGTGAGATATTTGCACATGAATTAAAGATTTCACCTGTCACAGCCCAGTTGCTGATCAACCGGGGCATCTATACAGTGGAGCAAGGACGCGCCTTTTTGGGCAGCGAACTGGCAAGACTGCACACCCCTTATCTGTTGAAGGATCTCAAAAAGGCCGTTGACCGGATCCTGAAGGCAGCCGGGGCGGGGGAAAGGATCCTTCTCTACGGAGATTATGACGTTGACGGAATTACTTCGACAGCGCTCCTGGCAAGGGTTTTTCAACGTTTAGGAGCAGATGTCCACAATTATTTGCCCCATAGGATTACGGAAGGCTACGGACTTCATCTTGCCCCCCTGCAATGGGCCAAAGAAAATGGATTCGGACTGGTTATTACCCTGGACTGCGGAATAAATGCCCTGGAAGAAGCCCTGTGGGCGCAAAATAACGGCCTTGATTTGATTATTACCGACCACCACGAACCGCCATTGGAGATACCAAAGGCTTTTGCCGTCGTAAATCCCAAAAGGCAGGACTGCCCGTACCCGTTTAAAGAACTGGCCGGTGTTGGTGTCGCCCTGAAAGTTGCCCAGGCTGTCTTAAAAGAGGCAGGCATGGGCAGCGAGGCCTGGCAGGAATATCTGGATCTGGCCTGTCTGGGGACCATAGCCGATATCGTCCCCCTTCGCGGAGAAAACCGGATTCTGGTTAAACACGGTCTATTAAGATTGGCCCGTACGGAAAATTTGGGTCTCAGGGCTTTAATGGCAGCAAGCGAAGTAGGGAAAAATAATACCGTTGGTACCGGGGAAGTGGGTTTTAGCCTTGCCCCCAGACTGAACGCGGCCGGCAGAATGGGCAATTCCGAAGCCGCCCTGAGGCTTTTACTTACAGACAATATTGCCGAAGCCTGGGAAATAGCCAGCGAATTAAACCGGTGCAACCAGGAGCGTCAAAAAATTGAATCCGGCGTGCTGGCAGAAGCGCTTCATCTCCTTCAGGCTAAACCCGATCTTACCGCCACACGTGTGCTGGTTCTGGCTTCGGAGAGCTGGCATGCGGGTGTTATTGGTATCGTCGCATCCCGCCTGGTGGAAATGTTGCATCGTCCGGTGCTGTTAATAGCCGTTGAGGGAAAAGAAGGAAAAGGCTCGGCCAGGAGCATACCGGGTTTTCACCTTTACCAGGCCCTGGAGAATTGCTGTAAACATTTATTGAATTTTGGCGGACATGCCCAGGCAGCCGGGTTCACCATTGATAGCGGCAAAGTTAATGATCTGGACCAGGAGATCAACCATTACGCCGCAAAGGTACTCATGGAAGAGAAAACACTTCCCCGCCTGGAGCTGGACGGCATTATTGACGGCTGTCAGATTGACGAAAAATTAATTGAAGAATTGGAGAAATTAAGTCCCTTCGGTCAGGCCAACCAGCGGCCCCTGCTTTGCTGCCGGAAGGCAATAATCCTGGAAAGCCGTGGTGTGGGCAGAAACGGCAGCCACTTAAAATTAAAGCTAAGAATAAAAAATAAACCCCTGGATGGCATCGGTTTTAACTTAGGGAACTGCCTGGAAACCGTTGCCGCAGCTGAGGCGGTTGATCTTGCTTTCGTTCCAGCGATAAACGATTATAACGGGAAACGATCAATTCAATTGGAAGTAAAGGATCTGTCTGCGGCGGCTTCGCTGGATATCCTGGACCAGGACGAAAAATTTGATCTTTATTCCGGGTCAGGGTATTGCGATGGCAACCTGGAATTAACCAATGTCACGCACTTTGATTTGTTTACACCGGAATTTGTCCGGGATGTCCTTGCGAACAAGTTTTTTTTACCTGACAGTGATAGTAATCAAACAACAAAGGAATTGTTTCGTGGTCTGTCCCTGATTGACCAGCGCGGCATCCTGGATCGGCCGGCACAGCTGGCAAAACTGGCAAGCTGCGGTGAGCCCACCCTGGTAATTACTTCTTGCGGTTATCAAACCATTGAACTTGCCCATTTTCTTCATTTAAACGGTCATGCCCGGCGCGATCAAACAGGCTGCCTTAATGAGACTGTTTCCGGAGAACAAAGGGACCGCATTGCGGCCAGGTTTGAGACAGGGCAAATCAAAACTGTCATTGCAACTTCTAACACAGCAGGTTCCGTTATTCCCCACGCCCGGGAATTGGTGCTGTACCATCTACCCTTTAACGACATAACCTGCTCTTGTCTGGCTGAAACAATGTCCCCGGATGGCCGTCTATATCTTCTATTTGGGCCGGAAGACCATGCGGTTAACAAAGCCTGGCTTGAAATTATGGCCCCCCAAAGGGGTTGCCTGGCAAAATTTTATAGCTTATTAAGGCAAAAAAGCAAGGAAGGTACCCTGGGGCATACTACCCCCGGGGATCTTGCCCGAGCCCTGACCTTAACTGGTTGTCCACATTTCGAGGCTTGTACGGCTGGGATAGCCCTGGAAATATTCCAGGAACTGGGGCTCCTGGATAAGGAAGACCGGAAGCAAACATTAAGTATAAAACTGCTTTCAGCTCCCTCAAAGAAGAAAGATCTGCATGAATCCCGCACCTACCGTTGTCTTCAATCAATTAAAAATAATTCCCTTGACTGGATGGGGAAGATTCTAAACGATCCCGTACTTTCCTAAAACAGATTAACTGCATAGGGATCAGGATAATCAACAAACGAGGAGGGTAACATCATTGGACTTTAAAAGTAAAATCAGAGAAATAAGGGATTATCCCCGGGAAGGAATCAATTACAAGGACATATCTACCCTCCTTATCGACAACGAGGCCTATAATAAGGCCCTTCTTGAGTTAGCCAAACAATGCAAGCACAAACAAGCAGACCTGATCGTCTGCCCCAAAGCCAGAGGGTTGACAATCGGCGCCCCTTTAGCCTATATCCTTGGCGCCGGTTTGTTTGTCATTAAAAACCGGGGCATGATGCCGGAAGACGACGCCCTGACCTGGTACAATAACCAGGATTTCGGGGGTGAGTCTGTCGAGGTTGATACAATAATTCAACAGGATTTAAAGGTCCTTGTTGTAGATGAGTTGCTCGCCACAGGAGGTACTGCTGCCGGCGCCATTAAACTTATTGAAAAACTGGGTGGCGATGTAGTGGGGACGGTTTTCCTGATCGAACTTACAGGACTGGGTGGCAGGGTAAAATTGACGGATTATGATACAATATCATTGGTTCAGTACAACTATTAGAGGGAAATGATTTTTTATGGATAACCTCGCCTGTCTCTCTTCCGGGCAAACCCAGGATTCCCCGGCGGAAAACAATAAACCGGAAGTAAAAGGACTGACAGCAAAGCCACAGGATCTGGATCACAAGGCAGCGCTGGAAGAACTGGGCCAATTAATCAAGGCCTACAATTCTAAAGCGGATATATCCGTTATTCAGTCTGCCTACGAATATGCAGAAGGAGCCCACCGGGAACAAAAACGGTTTTCAGGTGAGCCCTATATTATCCATCCCCTGGAAGTGGCCAAAATTCTTGCTGAATTAGAGCTGGACCCGGAGACAATTATGGCGGGGCTGCTCCATGATGTGGTTGAGGATACGGGGAAAACCCTGGAGGATATAGCTGAAAAGTTTGGAAGTGAAGTTGCGCTTCTGGTGGACGGGGTAACCAAACTCAGCAGGATTGAGTATAAATCCAAGGAAGAGCAGCAGGCAGAAAATTTGCGCAAGATGTTTTTGGCTATGGCCAAGGATATTCGGGTTATACTTATTAAGCTGGCCGACCGTCTGCACAACCTGCGCACACTGAAATATCACCCTGTGCCCAAACAGGTGGAGATTGCCAAGGAAACTTTGGAAATATTCGCGCCCCTGGCACACCGTCTGGGAATTTATCGAATTAAGTGGGAATTGGAAGATTTATCCTTTCGCTTCAAAGAGCCAGAACGCTATTTTGAATTAGTGGAAAGGATAGCCAATACACGCAAAAAGAGGGAGGAAAATATCCATTATGTAATTGGCTTTCTGTTGGATAAACTCGGTGCCATGGGCATTTCTGCCGAGATTGAAGGCCGGCCCAAGCACCTTTATAGTATAAATGAAAAAATGATTGATCAGCAGGTGGACCTTAACGAAATTTATGATGTTATGGCTGTACGCTGCCTGGTGCAAACTGTGCGGGATTGTTATGCCACTTTGGGAATTGTTCACACAATGTGGACACCTATCCCCGGAAGGTTTAAAGATTTTATTGCCATGCCCAAATCAAACATGTACCAATCCCTGCACACAACTGTGATGGGTCCCCTGGGGGAACCCCTGGAGATTCAAATTCGCACCATGGAAATGCACAGGACAGCCGAATATGGAATTGCGGCTCACTGGCGCTACAAGGAAGGCAGCAAGGGTGACCGCGAGTTTGATAAAAAGTTGGCCTGGTTGCGCCAGCTTTTAGACTGGCAGCATGATTTGAGAGATGCTAGGGAGTTTATGGAGAACCTTAAAATTGACTTATTTGCTGACGCCGTGTTTGTTTTTTCACCGAAGGGGGACGTTCTGGAGCTGCCGGCGGGTTCGGTGCCCCTTGACTTCGCCTACCGGATTCATACGGATGTTGGTCACCGTTGTATCGGGGCTAAAGTAAACGGCCGGATTGTACCTTTGGATTATGCTCTTAAGAATGGCGATATCGTAGAGATTTTGACTTCGAAGAACAGCGCGCCAAAGCGGGATTGGCTTAACATAGTCAAAACCTCCCAATCCAAAACTAAAATAAAACAATGGTTTAAGAAAGAAAACCGTGAAGAAAATATTCTCAAAGGAAAAGAGTACCTTGAGCGGGAAGCAAGAAAACAGGGACTAGAAGCAGATTTTTTAAAGCTGGAAAAACTCTTGGAAATAGGCAAAAAACTAACCTTTTTCAATCTTGATGAACTCTACGCCGCCATCGGAGACGGTGTTGTAACAGCAAACAGCATCCTTAGCAAAATAAGGCTGGAGGAAGCTAAAACAGAGAAAAAAGGATTACTGGCGGAAGAAGTTCAAGCTTTAAAAAATGAAGTCAGGCCATCAACCGGGTGGGGTAAACCTACGCAGGGAATCAGGGTCAAAGGAATAGACAACCTTCTGGTGAGGCTTTCCCACTGCTGTAACCCTGTGCCCGGTGATCCTATTCAAGGATATATTACCCGGGGCCGGGGCATATCAATCCACCGTAGTGATTGCAGGAATATTATCACCTATATGCAGTGCGAAAGGGACCGTCTAATTGAGGTGGCTTGGGACAAGGAGTTCACAGATCCCTTTCAGGTTAAACTAGAAATAAACGGGATGGATCGGGCAGGTTTCCTGAGCGATGTTATGGCTGTCCTCGTTGATATGAAAATCAGCGCCAATTGGGTCACAGCCAGGGGGAAAAAGGACGGCGGGGCGGTCATTGATCTGGTGCTGGAAATGAAAGGCCTGGAACAGTTCGAACATATATTGAACAGAATAAAAAGAATTAAGGATGTTTATGACGTAAAGCGGGTCAGTTTCAGCGGACAGCCTCAGAATCCGCTCAATTGAGGTAAGGGGGAAATTGTTTGCGTGCCGTTGTCCAGAGGGTTGTCCGGGGTTCTGTTACAGTGGAAGGCAGCAAGGTCTGTGAAATTGGACCCGGTCTTGTTGTACTCCTGGCCGTCGGGCGCGGCGACACTGCGGAGGATTCCCGGTACCTTGCCGGAAAGATAGCCAACCTGCGAATCTATGAAGATACTGAGGGGAAAATGAACCTTTCGGTTCTTGATAGAGGCGGGTCGCTTATTGTAGTATCCCAGTTTACCCTTTACGGGGATTGCCGGAAGGGAAGAAGGCCGGGCTTTACCGAAGCAGCCCTGCCCGGCGATGCGCGGAATCTGTACAATATATTTGTGCGGGACCTGGAAGCGCTGGGGCTCAAGGTGGCAACCGGACACTTTAAAGAGCAGATGCTGGTGGAGATTCTAAATGATGGCCCTGTTACGCTGCTCCTGGATAGTAAAAAGGGCTTTTAAACAAACCGGAGGTGTCGAAAAATATGATTTTCAGTGGATTTCCCGTTGGTGCATTTGAAACAAATTGCTACATTATCGGCTGTGAGGAAACAAAGGAGGGGGCAGTTGTCGACCCCGGTTTTGAAGCTGGAAAGATCCTGAAAAGAATTGAAAAGCTGGGGCTCGACATTCGTAAAATAATCCTTACCCATGGCCATGTGGATCATATAGGAGCGCTGGCGGAAGTGCAGCAGGCAACCGGGGCGAAAGTGTTGATTCACGCCGACGACGCCGGAATGCTTACGGACTCCAGAAAGAACCTTTCCACCCTTGCTGGCCGCGGCATGGATTTCAAGGAAGCCGACCGCCTTTTGCAGGAAGGGGATATAATTAAGGTAGGGAACGTCGAAATTGATGTTATTCATACCCCGGGTCATACCAAAGGCGGTATCAGCCTTAAATGCGCTCCGGATATTTTGCTTACAGGGGACGCCCTTTTTGCCGGTTCGGTGGGGCGCTCGGATTTTCCGGGGGGAAGCCACACCCAATTGATCGATTCTATTAAAAAGAAGCTGCTTGTTTTCTCCCCCGAGACCAGGGTTTTCCCCGGCCATGGCCCGGCTTCCACCATAGGAAACGAAATGCGCTTCAATCCCTTCCTGAGATAAGCGCTTCGTTGGATGTTACGGAAATAAAGGCTTCCTAAAAAACCACAAGTTTTTAGAAAGTCCTTTTTTTCTTCCCGGGATAGACCTTACTTCCCCTTTACCGTGTTGGTAATCTAATGGAGGGGTCCGTCCGGCTTGCCCCAACCGTCATCCTTGTCCGGGCGGGGGGCGTTACCCTGCTTTTCATTCCCGGAAGAACAGTGTCCGCAACCGCAGACCTCCCGGGGAGAACAATGTTCGCAGCCGCAGGCCTCTTCCTGTTTTTTCTTTGGTTTGTACCCTGCAGATTCCAGGGCACCTGTTATCTGGGATCGAATGTTTTTCAAATACAAGTCCCAGAGTTCTTTTTGTTCTTTTGTTTCTTGCGGGGACAGGCCTTGCTCCCGCTTTTTACGGGAAAGCTTGTTAATTCGTGCGATTAAATTCTTCATGTTGGTTGTACTCACCCCTTTCTTATTATATTCCCCCGGCTGTTTTATTTCCAGGAAATTAAAGACTGAAAACGTGGCCTTGATTGACAAATTGAGTACTTTTGCATAAAATGTTTGTCAGGTAATAATGAAGGCAAGCCCTAGATACACAGAGGTCTAAAGCAATGACCGGGAAAAGTAGGCGCATTGGTTAGTGGCAGGGAGGGAAAGCCTGCGACTGAAAGCTTTCCTCAAGAATCAGGCGTTAAAAGACACCCGGGAGCGGTCACCGAAAGCGTTTAGGCGCCAGTAGGCTGACCCGGCAGCCCCCGTTACAGGGTTGAAAAGGGATTACCTGGGGTTTTCCAAAGCAAGGGTGGCACCACGGATGAATATCCGTCCCTGGCTATGCTGTCGCATGGTCCGGGCCGGTTTTTTATTGTTATCGTTTATAAAAGGAGGCAATTATCAATGCTTACAACCCGGCCGCGTGGTACCAATGACATACTGCCCGGGGAAGTGGAAAAATGGCATTTTATCGAGGGCAAAATTCGCGGCATCTGCCGGGAATACGGATACGCAGAGGTAAGGACACCCATTTTCGAGCATACCGAGCTTTTCCAGCGGGGAGTGGGGGATACAACTGACATCGTGGAAAAGGAAATGTATACCTTTATCGATAGGGGCAAACGAAGCATCACCCTGAGGCCGGAAAATACTGCACCTGTTGTCAGGGCATATTTGGAAGAGAACCTTTACGCCGGGCCCCAGCCCGTCAAACTTTATTATTGCGGCCCGATGTTCCGCTACGACCGGCCCCAGGCCGGACGTTTCAGGCAGTTTCATCAGTTTGGGGCGGAAGTTTTCGGTTCGCATGAACCGGCGGTTGACGCCGAAGTTATAGCCATGGCTATGGATTTTTACGGCAGACTGGGTTTAAAGAACCTGAAACTGCTCGTCAACAGTGTCGGGTGTCCCCAATGCCGTCCGGGTCTGCGACAAAAGCTTCAGGATTATTTCCGGCCGCATCTGGAAAACCTTTGCTTCAACTGCCAGGAACGTTTTAAAAAGAATCCTTTGCGGATCCTGGACTGTAAAGAGGACAAATGTACCAAAACAGGGGAAAAGGCCCCTGTAATCCTGGACTGCCTGTGTCAGGACTGCCACCAGCATTTTGAAGAGGTTAAACGGCATCTTAACTTGCTGGATATTTCCTTTACCGTGGACCGTCGCCTGGTTCGCGGGCTGGATTACTATACCCACACCGCTTTCGAAATTACTGCGGCAGATATTGGGGCCCAGAGCTCTATCGGCGGCGGGGGCCGCTACAATGGTCTGGTGGAAATATGCGGTGGACCCCCTGTTCCGGGTATCGGTTATGCCTTAGGAATCGAGCGAATCCTTTTAGCTATGGAGCGCCAGGGAATTAGCATACCGGGTTCGGCGCGGTCCGAGGTCTTTGTGGTTACGGCCGGGGATCAGGCTGCTGACGCAGCTTTTCGACTAATCTTCAAACTACGCGCCGGCGGTATCCCGGCGGACAAGGACTATTTGGGCAGGAGTTTAAAGGCTCAAATGAAATTTGCGGGGAAAACAGGCGCCAGGTACGCGATCATCATCGGTGAACAGGAAATAAAACAAGGTGTGGTGATGATCCGGGATATGGGTACGGGTGGACAGGAGGCAGTTTCAATAGATCAAGTGGTGCAGTATTTCCAGAATAAAAACAGCCGGCGGGGAAAGTAAAAAGACCTGGAAAGGTAAGCGGTTGCATGGTTTAAAATCAAGGTTTAGGTGCGGGAGGGCTTTGAATAAGATGATTGAAGAACAGAAAATTGAATGGTTCAAACAAAGTCAAATCGATTCTATGGAAGGCTTAAAGCGCAGTCACTACTGCGGTGAATTGAGGGCCGGCCACAATGGGGAAATGGTGGTATTGATGGGTTGGGTCCAGCGCAGGCGCGACCACGGAGGTTTGATTTTCGTTGATCTCAGGGATCGCGAAGGCTTAATCCAGATTGTCTTCAGTCCCGATTCACAAAGGGATGCCTTTTCCAGGGCTGAGGGAGTGCGCAGTGAGTATGTCCTGGCCGTGCGGGGGACCGTCCGGATGCGACCGGAGGGAACGGCAAACCCCAATCTGGCTACAGGACAGGTTGAAGTACTGGCCCATGAACTCCGGGTTTTAAACGGGGCCAAGACACCACCCTTTTATATTGAAGATGGCGTGGATGTGGATGAAAACTTACGGCTGCGTTACCGCTACCTGGATCTGCGACGGCCGGAAATGCAAGAAGCACTTGTTTTGCGCCACCGGGCAGCCGAGTCAGCCCGTGCTTATCTGAACGGCCAGGGGTTTTTAGAAATTGAGACTCCCATGCTGACTAAAAGCACACCGGAAGGCGCCCGGGATTACCTGGTCCCCAGCCGGGTCAACCCCGGCAAATTTTATGCTTTGCCCCAATCACCCCAACTGCTCAAGCAAATCTTAATGGTGTCAGGGTTAGACCGGTACTACCAGATTGTACGCTGCTTCCGGGACGAAGACCTGAGGGCTGATCGCCAGCCGGAATTCACGCAAATCGATATAGAAATGTCCTTTGTAAGTGAGGATGAGGTCCGAAATTGCATGGAGGAGCTGGTTACCAGACTTTGCCGGGAAGCGGCCGGATTAAATATCCCCCGTCCCTTTAAGGCAATCTCTTACCAGGAAGCTATGGACCGTTTTGGGTCTGATAAACCGGATACCCGCTTCGGATTGGAACTAAAGGATATCTCCGGCGTTGCCGCAGAGTGCGGTTTCAAGGTTTTTGCCTCAACAGTAGCCGAAGGGGGCCGGGTTAAGGGAATCAACGCCAGGGGTTGCGGCTCCTTCAGCCGCAAGGAGATTGATGATCTCGCAGCTTATGTTTCGATCTATAAGGCCAAAGGGTTAGCTTACTTTATCGTCACGGAAGATGGGGTAAAGTCCGCTATTGCCAAGTTCTTTACGGACGGCGAGTTGCGGGCCATTCTGGCAGAAATGGAGGCAGAACCCGGCGACCTTTTGCTGTTCGTTGCCGACAAACTCCAGGTAGTAGCCGACTCCCTGGGAGCCTTGCGCTTGCAGCTGGCCGAGCGCCTGGGTCTGATTCCCCGGAATGTTTACAACTTTTTGTGGGTGGTGGACTTCCCCCTTTTGGAATACGACGCCGGAGAGAACCGTTATGTGGCAATGCACCACCCTTTTACCTCACCAAAGGATAGCGATTTGCAGCTCCTGGCGAAAGATCCCGCCAGGGTAAGAGCCAGGGCCTACGATATGGTTTTGAACGGGGTGGAGATAGGCGGCGGCAGCATAAGGATACACCGCAGGGATATCCAGGAAATAATGTTTTCCCTGATCGGAATTGATCCTGGTGAGGCGGCGGAAAAGTTTGGATACATGCTGGAAGCTTTCGAATATGGCACCCCACCCCATGGGGGTTTTGCCTTCGGATTCGACCGCCTTATCATGTTGCTGGCCGGCAGGAAGACCATACGCGATGTAATTGCCTTTCCTAAAACCCAGAGCGCAAACGACCTTATGACCCAGGCGCCTGGCCCCGCTACAGCGGATCAGTGGAGGGAATTGCACTTAAAACCAGCCTTGAAAAAACAGCCCCAGGAAAATGTATATTGATGAAAATATTGCAAACACTAAGAGCAAAGTCGGGGGCTATTGACACTTGAAAACAGCTACCTGTTATGTTAACATTAAAGTGTCAATGAAAAGCCCTGCTATGTACGTGAAAAACCTTGAAGTTTTTGCCAACACAATTAAAATGGAGCCATGGCTCTGGATGTGGCTTGCATGCCTCCTTGTTGGGGAAACGAAAATCATCCAGGAGGGCATCCACCTGTTACAACAGGTTCAAACTTTTGGGATTCACGGCACCGGTGGGGTTTTTGGTTGAGTTTTAAGCTGATGGGTTTTCAGTTGCGGCTTGCTAGGGCCGATTACTGAAAACCCTTTGTTTTTTGTAAAAGATAAACAGATTTAAATTTGAGGTGAAAGTAAAATTGTATGCTCGTTTTTCCCGTATGTCTGCAATTATCGGCAAAAAAGGGCTGGCCCGGTTGATGAGCAGTAAAATTGCGGTGTTTGGATTAGGTGGTGTTGGATCTTATGTTGTAGAAGGACTTGCCAGGGCCGGGATCGGTTCTTTTCACCTGGTGGACTTTGATCTTGTGGAGGAATCCAATATCAACCGGCAGATTCACGCCTTAACGGATACCCTGGGCAGATTCAAAGCGGAATTAATGGCGGAGCGGGTTGCGCAAATAAACCCCGAAGCCGTTGTTAGCGCTAATTGCCTGAAATATATAGCAGGCGCCGGGGACGACGGTTTGCTTCCTTCGGATTTGGACTACCTTGTGGATGCCATGGATGATGTAGCTGCCAAGGTGGACCTGATCGCTTATTGTAGGCACAAGGACATACCGGTTATTTCAGCTATGGGTACGGGCAATAAACTTGATCCAAAAATATTTGAGGTGGCGGATATAGCCCATACGTCCGTCTGCCCCCTGGCCAGGGTTGTTCGCAAAAAACTGCGGGAGAAAGGCATAGACCGGGGCGTGAAGGTAGTCTACTCCAGAGAGACTCCTTTAAAGCCTGTTTTTCCCAATGACAGGGAAACCAGCCAGAATATCCAGGGGTTTTCCGGCGGATGCCCTTGCGGCAGTATTTCCTTTGTGCCCTCGGTGGCAGGTTTAATTATTGCCGGTGAGGTGGTTAAGGATTTATTAGGGAGTCCAACCACTGAAGGACGCAGGTAAAGTGAAAATTGGCACAATTCCGGTGAATAATGTATACAAGAATTGAGTAAACATTATATTTTTTAAATACTGGAATTATTCAATCCTTCTTAAATACATTAGATAATTGCGTCCAGTATTGTGATGGAAGGTGAACTTATGTGTAATTGACAAAGAGTTTTCAGAGGTATTATAATTATGTGAGTAGATATCTAACAGGTGTCTATTGATTGACTTTTCAAACTATTTATTTTATGTTGTGATGTGTTTGGGAGAGTGGTAATAAGACAATATTAAAGAGAGGGGAGAGGATATCTTTGACTGGCGAGAAAATCACCGTATTAAATGAATCTAACTTTAAACAAGTGATCAGTGAAACCGCAATCCCGATTCTGGTTGATTTCTGGGCAGGATGGTGCGGTCCGTGTAAAATGATTGCCCCGGTTGTTGATGAAATTGCCTCAGAGTTTGAGGGAAAAGTTAAGGTGGCCAAACTGGATGTTGATGAAAATCAGAACACCGCTTTAAATTTTAAGGTGGTAAGCATACCTACTCTGATCCTGTTTAAAGAAGGCAAGGAAATGGAGCGCTCCATCGGCTACAAAAACAAGGATGAATTGCGGCGCTTGCTGAACAAATATATATAATAAACCGTTCATCAATCAATTCCTGCCCGGTATTTAGCAAGATCTGGGGTTTACCGCAATGATAAATTTATAATTTTTCCAGTTAAGCACGTGAAACGTGCTTTTTTTATCGCGGTAATGAAGGTATGACTTAAGGAGTATTTTAATTTATAATATTGGTCAGATAAGCATAAAAACTGGGGTGGTAGGGATGAACTTATTTGAACAGGCTATGGAAAAGAATCTTTCCAGGTCAGCGCCCCTGGCTGTCAGGATGAGGCCCCGAACGCTGAATGAGTTTACAGAACAGACGGAAATTGTCGGCAAGGGGACCCTTTTGAGACGTTCCATCGAGGCCGACAACTTGATGTCCGTCATATTTTTTGGCCCTCCGGGGACAGGAAAAACAACTCTGGCCAAAATTATTGCCGGCATGACCAAAGCTCATTTTGAAACCATTAACGCCGTAATAGCAGGTGTGACCGACATAAGACGGGTCATCGGGGAAGCCAGGGAGAGGCGCTCGCTTTTTCATAAAAAAACCATCCTGTTCATAGACGAAATTCACCGTTTTAATAAATTGCAGCAGGATGCCTTGCTTCCCTTTGTGGAAAACGGCCTGATTACCTTGATTGGCTCCACCACCGAAAATCCCATGTTCGCTGTAAACAGGCCGCTATTATCACGTTCTCAGTTATACCGCTTCAATCCCCTCTCCCAGGAGGCTGTGCTGCGGCTTTTAACAAGGGCGCTGGGGGACAAGGAAAGGGGACTGGGTGAATATTGTGTTGAGGCTCCCCCGGAAGCCCTGGAACATCTGGCTGAAATAGCCAACGGGGATGCCAGGGTTGCTTTAAATGCCCTGGAACTGGCGGTTACTACAACACCGCCGGATTCCGGGGGACTAAGGCGGATAAACCTTGCCGCGGCGGAAGAGGCAGTGCAAAAACGTGTCCTGGGGTACGACCGGGAAGATGAACACTATGACGTGATCTCTGCTTTTATTAAAAGCATGAGGGGTTCCGACCCCCAGGCGACTCTGTACTGGTTGGCCAGAATGCTCTATGCGGGGGAAGACCCGTCCTTTATTTGCCGCCGGATTATGATCCATGCCGCTGAAGACGTGGGGCTGGCTGATCCCGGGGCGCTGACTGTTGCCTCTGCGGCGGCGCAGGCGGTGGACAGAATTGGGATGCCCGAGGCCCGGATAATCCTGGCTGAGGCGGCGCTTTACATAGCCTGCGCCCCCAAGAGTAATTCCGTAGTCAAGTCTATTGACAGGGCCTTTTTAGCGGTGGAAAAAGAACGCGCCGAACCGGTGCCGTCCCACTTAAAGGGTACGGGTTATCAAGGGGCGGCGCTGCTGGGACATGGGAAGGGCTACAAGTACCCCCATGATTTTCCCGGCGGCTACGTAAAACAGAATTATTTGCCTGACAATATGGCCGGACGGGTTTTTTACGAACCGTCGGAAAATGGACACGAACGCGTAATTAAGGAGAACATGAACAAAAGAGGAGGAACCAGCTAAGTTATCCTGATATGATGATCATAAATTTGAAATTGACAAGTATTGTCCGGTGTGCTAAGATAACCCGGAAATATCCTACGAAAACACTTGGTTTAGCTGCTGGAAAAGGACGGCAGGCGACTGCCCCGGCAGATCCCGCCGCAGCTGAAGAGAACTATTTTTACGTGGCAGGTAACCCTTCCTTATCCACTTATTTCAGGGGATAAGCCGGGAAGGTGGTGAAAAGTGCCCGGTGATGTCTCTGTTCCAGACCGGGGTAATAAAGCCGGATGCGCGGTAATCGTTGCCTGTTAGAGATTGGCGGAATTCCCTGACAACGCGTTATTATAGTTCATTTATTCAAATTGACAATACCCTAGCAGCGTGCTATGATATCCCTTGAAATATATGAGGGGGTGTTGTTTTGCGGCTTTCAAGCAGGGGACACTATGGTCTTAAAGCTATGCTTGATCTGGCGCAAAATTTTGGGGAAAAACCCGTATCCCTAAAAAGTGTTGCTTTCCGGCAAAACTTATCAGAACGCTATTTGGAACAACTAATTGCCATGTTGAAAAAGGCCGCGCTGGTAAAAAGCGTGCGCGGAGCCCAGGGCGGTTATATTCTGGCCAGGGAACCTTCTAAGCTTACAGTGGGGGATGTTTTCCGTGCTATGGAAGGTCCTGTGGCTCCTCTGCTTTGCGTGAGTGAGGAAAATCCGGTTGACTGTGATGAAGCCGATAATTGTCTGACACGTTCCGTTTGGGCCAGGGTCCGCGATGGAATAGCCTCCGTTATTGACTCCATTACACTGGAAGACTTATGCCTGGAAGCAAAGAAAATGTCAAAACAGTGAACTTGCCGGTAAGGTTTACAAAGAAATCTTTTTGGGCCAGCGGGTTACGCGATAAAACCCCGTATTCCCCATTTCCCTGGGCTATTTATAATAATAATACAGGAGGCTATAATTTATGTACAGTGAAAAGGTAATGGATCATTTTAAGAACCCCAGAAATGTCGGTGAGATTCCTGACGCAGACGGTGTTGGCGAAGTGGGGAATCCTGTTTGCGGTGATACAACGAAGATTTATCTTAAGATTAAGGGAAATATTATTGACGATATAAAATTTAAAACCTTTGGCTGTGGAGCGGCTATTGCCTCCAGCAGCATGCTCACGGAAATGGCCAAGGGTAAGACGATTGAAGAGGCCTTGCAAATTACGGATCAGGCGGTTGCGGATATGCTGGGCGGCCTTCCCCCGCAAAAGATGCACTGCTCGAATATGGCGGCAGATGCCATGCATAAAGCTGTCGAAAATTTCAGGCTCAAAAAAGAAACGTAAAATCAAAGTAAATTAATTTTATATGATAAAGGTGGATTCCGTGGGAGCCAACAAAAAGGTAGTTGTGGCAATGAGCGGCGGTGTAGATAGTTCTGTCACCGCCGCCATTTTACTTAAACAAGGATATGATGTGGCCGGTGTTACGATGCAAATACGTCCACCGGATCCGGCCCCGGCAGAAGAGGAAAACTCCGGCCGCCCCCAGGATCCTGTTCAAGATGCCGGGCGGATAGCCGCCCAACTGGGTATTCCCCATTATGTCCTGGACTTCAGGGATATCTTTGAGGAAAAAGTCGTCCGGTATTTTACGTCGGAATACCTGTGCGGGCGCACACCCAATCCCTGCATTGCCTGTAACCGCCAGATTAAATTTGGAGCGTTGTTAAAAAAAGCACTTGAACTGGGGGCCGATTACCTGGCCACCGGTCATTACGCCAGACTGGGTTTTGGCGGACGCTACAGCCGTTACACAATCCGCCGCCCGGTGGACCTGAAAAAAGACCAGACCTATGTCCTTTATGGTCTGAGCCAGGATCAAATTGCCCGTTCTTTGATGCCCCTGGGGGAATACACTAAAGAACAAGTACGAAATATGGCCCTGGAGTACGGCCTGCAGGTTGCGGGCCAGGCTGAAAGCCAGGATCTATGTTTTATCAGGCAGGGCAGCTACCGTGATTACTTGCGGGTGAGGGCAACAAATTACCAGCCTGGGCCGTTTCTGAATTTAAACGGCGAGATTATCGGAACCCATAAAGGAATACCCTTTTACACTATTGGCCAGCGCAGGGGTCTAAAGCTCGCGGCGGGGGAACGCCTTTACGTGATCCGGATCGATGCCGCGGCCAATACCATTACCCTTGGTCCGGAGGAGGCAATTCTGGGGAAATGTTTAAGGGCAAAGGACGTTAATCTGGTCCTGTTTGAGGAACTGCCGGACCGGATTGAGGTAGAAGCGCAGGTGCGTTACAACGGCAAGCCGGCCAGGGCAATCCTGGAAACCGGCAACGGGGGTCTTGTGCAAGTCAGTTTTTTTAGCCCCCAGCGCTCCATCACCCCGGGGCAGTCTGTTGTTTTTTACCTGGGAGACTACCTGGTTGGCGGTGCAGTAATTGAGCAATCCTGTTAAGTTTGCGGGATCATCAACCCTAACCCGGCAAAATCTCTGTTTTGCCGGGTGAAGTGGCCTGCGGGTAAGTTTCGTTCGTTTGAAAATGCTTATTTTAAACGATGGTGCAACTCCCTGTTCATTTTTTTTTAATACTGCCGTCGTTGGAGTTGGTCCTACCGAATTATTTATTTTAAATTTGGACATAATAGCTATCAGATTAGAATTCGGCCAGTTACTGGGATTGTTAGAGATTTTACCGGGGGGCGAAAATATTTGAGATGCCCGATCTGCGGTGGAAAAGCTACCGGAAAGGTAGGTATCGACCAGTTTTACTGCTGGGACTGTTGCGTTGAATACAGGATAAACAAGGAAGGCGTTCAGATTTACGAGGTTGCAGAAGATGGAAGCCTTGTCGCTTTTGACCCGCAAAATGAATTCTTACTTTAAAGAGGGACGGGGGTGACCTGAACATGCGAAGGACTACCTTCTGGAGAGGCATGCTGGCCGGTGGTATACTGGGGGCTGCCATGAGCGCCATGGCGGCCGGCAGAATGTCAAGGAAGGGGAAAAGAAGTATTCTGGGCTATACTGCCAGGGGCAGAACACGCGCCGACAGAATGATGCGAACAGTCACGAAAACAGTTAACAACCTGATTAAATAGGATATATAGAAGTGGGGAGACAAATCTCCTCACTTTTTCCTTGGTGGTGGGAAAATGGCCTGGTGGAATGAACGAAAAACAGGACGGCTGTTTTTAACATTAGTCCTGCTGGGAATCGGCCTGTATTTTATATATCTGTTGCGGGGGTTGTTTATTTCTTTTATTCTGGCGGTCCTGATTACGTATCTTGTTTATCCCCTGGTTTTTGCCATGGAAAAAAAAGGCACACCAAGGGTATGGGCCATACTGGTTGCCTACCTGGCTCTTTTTTTTGTAGTTGCCGGTATATTTATGTACGGGATGCCCCGGATAGTTAAACAGCTCCACGGCCTGGAGGAAACTATTCCCCTTTATACAGAACAGTTTTATGGGATGCTCCATTTCATTCAGGAGCGTTTAACAAACCTGGGTATCGGTGACAGTGTCCGGCAGGTGCTTGATGAAAGGGTTTACTGGTTTGAGCAAAACATGCTTCAGTTAATCAGGGGCGCCGTTGCCGCCCTGATCGGTATGGTCGGTTATATCTTTAAAATAATTCTGGCCCCGGTGCTGGCCTTTTATTTTATTAAAGACATCGAAAACATCAGACGCAGGGCAATTTCATTTATACCCGGGGCCCAAAGGGAAGAAATTGTCCAGCTGCTGCAAGAAATAAATACAGTGTTAACCAGTTACACCAGGGGCTATCTGCTGGTCGCGGCAATTGTGGGTGGCCTGACTACCCTGGCCATGGCCTTGCTGGGTATGGATTTTGCGCTTATGATTGGAATCTTTGCGGGTATGACCGAGCTAATACCCTATTTTGGTCCTGTCATCGGGGCGATTCCGGCGGTGGGTCTGGCCGTACTGAAGACAAAGTGGCTGGCACTTAAGGTGGTTCTTGCTTTTATGATCATCCACCAGCTGGAAAGCAGCATTATTTCCCCTAAGATCCTGGGGGACAAAGTAGGTCTCCATCCGCTGGCGGTAATTATTAGCCTGCTAATTGGCGGTGAATTATACGGATTGGCTGGAATGATCCTGGCCGTACCGGTAGCAGCGGTACTAAAAGTTATTATTAAATATCTTATTTATAGAATTAAGGCTGGTGATTAAAAAGAGGGGTGTTCTTGACACAGAAGAGGGATATTTTGTATAATTATAGCGCAAAAGTAACAATAATCATAAGCAAGTGTCATTAAACGTAATAAGGCGATAATAAATTAGTAATTTGAGTTGGTCTTTACCGACCGGGTTGGCGCTTGTGGGGAGCCTTTCCGTCCCGTAAAGAATTTTTTAAGGAGGAAAGGTTTTTTGATTGCGGTCCTCTAAGTATAAACACACCCAATAATGTTCTTTTATTTGAAAGAACAGATTGGGCAGTTAGTGTTTAGCAGGCTTTTTATATTTCATTTTTCCTAGTTATTTTACGGGAGGTTAATAGTTTTGATGACCGGTAACGAAATCAGGGAAAGTTTTTTAAAGTTTTTTGAAGGTAAGGGACATAAAAGATTGCCCAGCGCTTCCCTAATTCCTTTAAATGACCCCAGTATTCTCTGGACGGCAGCGGGTATGGTTCCTTTCAAGCCCTTCTTCACCGGAGCTGCCAGATCTGAGTTTAACAGGGTTACAACCTGCCAGAAGTGTATCCGTACGCCGGATATAGAATCTGTGGGCAGGACGGCCAGACACCATACATTCTTTGAAATGCTGGGCAATTTTTCCTTTGGCGATTATTTTAAGGAATCCGCCATACCCTGGGCCTGGGAGTACGTAACCAAACACCTGAAATTACCGGAGGACAAACTCTGGGTGACCATCTATTTGGATGATGACGAAGCTTACGAAATCTGGCGCGAGGTCGTTAAAGTTCCGGCGGAGCGCATTGTCAGACTGGGCAAGGAAACGAACTTCTGGGAGATCGGTGTGGGTCCCTGCGGTCCCTGTTCGGAAATCTACGTTGATCTGGGTGCGGAAAGGGGTTGCGGTTTGCCCGAATGCACAGTTGGTTGCGACTGCGACCGCTATCTGGAAATCTGGAACCTGGTGTTTATCCAGTTTTTCAGGGACGAACAGGGCAACTATACACCTTTGGAGAGTAAGGGCATTGATACCGGATTCGGCCTGGAGCGGGCGGCATCCGTAATACAAGGCGTTTCTTCCAACTTCGATACGGACCTTTTAAGGGAGATAATGGATTTCACGGCAGGCCTTTTCAGCCTTGTTTACGGAAGGGAGGAAAAGGTTGATGTTGCCCTTAAGGTAATTGCCGACCACGGCCGGGCAATAACCTTTGCTGTTACAGACGGAGCCCTTCCCTCCAACGAGGGCAGGGGTTACGTGATCCGGCGTTTACTCCGTCGGGCAGTTCGTTTCGGCAAACTTTTGGGCATTAAGGAGCTTTTTTTGCACAAAGTTGCCGAAGCTGTTATCCGGCAAATGGGCGCTGCCTACCCTGAACTTGTTGAACGGCGGGACCACGTCCTCAAGGTGATCAGGAACGAAGAAGAACGCTTTGGGGAGACCTTAAGTCAGGGGACTGAAATGTTAAACCGGATCATGGCTGAGGCCAAAAACACCGGATATTCATCTATTCCCGGAGCAGACGCTTTCAGGCTTTATGATACCTACGGTTTTCCCCTGGAACTGACCCAGGAAATGGCTGCTGAGCAAGGACTGTCCGTTGATGTTGACACCTTTGAAAAAGCCATGGGGGATCAAAGAAAAAGGGCCCGGAGCGCCCGGCAGGAAGTGGAGTACATCTCCGAGCGGGATACTCTTTTCAGGGAAGTCCGGGAAACCAAAGGAGAAACCAGCTTTACCGGGTACGACTCTTTGGAAGCAAAATCTGTCGTCCTGGCTTTATTCCGGGGCGGGGAAAAGGTTGAATCTGCTTCAGCCGGTGAAGAAGTAGAACTGGTTCTGGACGTTACACCATTTTACGCTGAATCCGGAGGTCAAGTAAGCGACCACGGGCAAATCACAGGGCATGAGTCAATTGTACAAATTACGGAAGTATTCAAACCTGTGGAAAACCTTTTTGTACACCGGGGTAAAGTGATCGAAGGCGTGATCAAAAAATATGAGCCGGTACTGGCGCAGGTGGACAGCCGGAGAAGACTGGCCGTATGCCGGAATCACTCGGCTACCCACCTGCTGCACAAAGCGCTCAAGGAAGTACTGGGCAACCATGTTAACCAGGCCGGATCCCTGGTGGAACCTGAACGTTTGCGTTTTGACTTTACCCATTACTCGGCTGTTTCCCAGGCTGAGTTAAAGCAAATTGAGACCACTGTCAACAGCGCTATTATGGCTAATCTCACCGTGGACGCTGCCGAAACCACACTGGCGGAAGCCCGTTCCAGGGGCGCCGCGGCCCTTTTTGGGGAAAAATATGGAGAGCGGGTCAGAGTTGTAAAAATGGGTGATTTTAGCCTGGAGTTATGTGGGGGAACTCATTTGCGTTCCACCGCCGAGGTAGGTTTGTTCAAGCTGACCGGGGAAAGCAGTGTGGGGGCCGGGCTTCGCCGGGTTGAGGCGGTAACCGGAGAGGGAGCCCTAAACTATATTGAGGCCCGGGAAGAGCAACTGGCCGGGGTAGCCCGGCTGGTTAAAGCAGCGCCGCAAGAAATTGTCCACCGGGTGGAAAACCTGCTTAAGACGGTCAAAGATCTGGAGGCAGAAAGTGAAGCGCTCCAGGCCAGATTGGCCAAATATCAGGTTAACGACCTGATTGACAGTGTTAAAACCGTTAAGGGAATTAACGTCCTGGTTGGACAGGCTATGGTCCCTGATATGGACAGCCTGCGGGGATTAGTTGACCTTTTAAGGGATAAAATCGACTCGGGGGTAATCGTGCTTGGCAGCGGCAATGCATCGGGGGAAAAAGTCAATCTTGTGGCAGCTGTAACCAGTGACCTGTTAAAAAAGGGACTTCATGCCGGTAAGCTGGTGAAGGAAGTAGCAGCTGTGGTAGGCGGGGGTGGCGGAGGCCGGCCCGATCTGGCCCAGGCCGGGGGTAAAGACCTGTCCCGTCTGAAAGAAGCCCTGGAACAAGCCTGCGGGGTTATTGAAAGTCAAATTAAATAAATCTAAAACCCGGCTGTAATAAACCGGGTTTTTTCCAGTTCGGGTGCAAGCCTGGCTGATTTTAAGGAAATACTAAGTAATAGAACTTAATATTCTCATTTAAAAAAAACACCTGAAAGGATTATCCGCCAGTTACCGGGGGATCATAAATCATGGCGATTTCTTCGCAATTGGGGAATTTAGGGCAGTTAATACATTCCTTCCATACTTTTTGCGGCAGTGATTCCTTGCTGATAACTTTGAAGCCGCACTTATCGAAAAACTTTTGCTGGTAGGTAAGCACGAAGACCTGGGGCAGGGCCAGGTCCCGGGCTTCCTTTAGAAACAAGTTGACGAGCTGCCGGCCCACACCTTGCCTGGAGTACTCCGGGGCTATGGCCAGCGCCCTGATCTCGGCTAGATCTTCCCAGATAATATGGAGCGAACCCGCACCGATAACTTTGCTCCCATTGCAGGCTATGGTAAACTCCCGCAGGCTTTCATAAAGCAAAGTCCGGGGACGGGCCAGCATCAGACCCTTTTCCGCATAGTAAGTAATTAAAGCATGAATCGCTTCCACATCGGTAATTTTTGCTTTCCTGAAGTTCATTTTTGTTCACCTTTCCCTGGAATTAGTCCTTATTATATATTACTTGGGGGAACCTCTCAATAACATTTTTACAGGGTTTATGATGAAGGTGAAGGAAAAACAGTCCCAATGACGAATAAATATAGATTGATCTAAAACTGGGATCCGGTGATAAAGGGTAACAGGTCAAAGGACAAGACCCTGCACTTTACAAAGGGTTTGTTTATATATAGGCCTTACTGTAATTGGATGTGGAAGGAGGTTGGCAAAATGTCCTGGAATGATTCGGAAAAAACCATGATGTTCAATGTCCAGGCTGAAGAAGTAAATGAGGCTCGTGATATTTTACACCGGGTTTACGCAGCCCTGAAGGAAAAAGGTTATAACCCGATTAATCAGCTTGTGGGATATCTTTTATCAGGCGATCCGGCTTACATTACCAGTCACGGAAGCGCCCGCAGCCTTATTCGCCGGTTGGAAAGGGATGAGTTACTGGAGGAACTGGTCAAAAATTATTTAAATAAAAAATAGAATGAGTAGAAAAGAGCAGGAGATGGAGTTTATTGTTCTACCGGCTTCTAGGGGAAACGGGAATAGAAGTATCCCGCCTTTGTTTCGGGGGGCTGACCATAGGTTCACTCCAGGCTAATTTACCCCTTGCCGAGGGCGCCGGGGTTATCCGCAAGGCTCTTGAGGCAGGGGTTAATTTTATCGATACAGCGGAGCTGTATGATACATACAAATATATCAGACAGGCCATTGCAGGTTTTGACAGGGATGTGATAATTGCCTCAAAATGCTATGCCTACACCTATGAGGGCATGCGGCATAGTGTGGAGAAGGCACTTAAGGAACTGGCCAGGGATTATATAGATATTTTTATGTTGCACGAGCAGGAATCTATTTTGACGATCAAGGGGCACTGGGAAGCAATAGAATACCTGAAGGAGGCCAAAAAGAAGGGTATTGTCAGAGCCATCGGTATTTCCACCCACCACGTGGAAGGTGTCACAGGCGCCGCCTCGGTTCCTGAAATTGATGTTATCCACCCCCTTATTAACTTCGCGGGGCTCGGCGTCAGGGGGGGTACGGTGGAAGATATGTTAAAGGCAATCAAAATGGCCGCGGACGCCGGCAAAGGTCTTTACGCCATGAAGGCCCTGGGCGGCGGGAACCTGCTTGAACGGACGGAGGAAGCCTTTGATTTTATCCTGTCCATCCCTGAACTTGCTTCCGTGGCGGTTGGCATGAGGACCCCCGAAGAAGTGGATTATAATACCCGCCTCTTCAGCGGTCAGCCTATACCGGATCAAATCAAGTCATACGTAAGCCGGCTGCCCAGGCGCCTGCATCTTGATGACTGGTGTAGCGGCTGCGGGAACTGCGTCGCGAAATGCAGTTCCGGCGCCTTGAGTCTGTCCGGTGGCAGGGCTGTGGTGGACAGGCAGCTCTGTACGCTCTGTGGTTACTGCGGCGCCGCTTGTCCGAATTTTTGTATAAAGGTGATTTGAAGTGAGGATCATGGGACTCGACCTGGGAGAAAAAAGAATCGGGGTAGCCGTAAGCGATCCCCTGGGTTGGACGGCCCAGGGTCTGCAGGTAATTGCAGTGGGAGGTTCCCTGAAGGCCAGTATGGCAAGTATTCAAGAACTCGTCCGCCAGTATCAAGTGGAAAGGATAGTTGTGGGCTTGCCCAGGAACATGGACGGAAGTACCGGCTCCGGGGCTAAAAAGGCAACTGAGTTCGCCGGCTTGCTGTCAAAGAAACTTGGTCTCCCTGTGGAAATGTACGATGAAAGGCTGACGACTGTGGCCGCGGAGAGAGTCTTGCTTGAGGCTGATCTAAGCAGGGCCAGGCGCCGAAAAATCATAGATAAAATGGCAGCTACTCTGATCTTGCAGGGTTATCTCGACGCCCGGGCTATTAAGGATAAAAATGGAGGGCAAACTTGAATAATTATTTAAAAGCCGCGCCTTCCTTGACATGTGGAAAATTTTAATATAGAATGAGCTATAAACTTTAGAAGAGGTGAATATATTTTGACTGAACAGGATGAAATCATCACTCTGGTAGATGAAGAAGGAGCAGAACATGACTTTACAGTCGTTGATATCATAAATGTCGATCAATGCGAATATGCTATCCTGCTGCCAGTGGAGGAAGAGAATGACGAGGCTATAATCCTTAAATTCAGCCATGACGAGGAAGGAAACGAACTCCTCGTGGATATTGAGGATGACGAGGAATGGGAAAAGGTTGCAGATGCCTGGGAAGAAATGCTTGCCGAGGAAGAGATAGAGTGATCTTTTAGAGAATAGGCTGGTTGCGGGTTTACCCCAATCCGGCTTTTTTTATGATCGAGGTGCATTACTCATGTCCCTTAAAACCACACGTATAGCTGTCAGTCTTCTCCTGGCCACGGCGGTTATTATACTAATGTTTTTTTTGACTTCCGGCTTCTTTTCGACGTCAGCGGAAAAGGTCCTGCCCGGAGTTGAAGTTCTTAATGTGAAACTGGGCGGGCTGAACAGACCGGAGGGTACGGCCAGGCTTCAGGATTTAGAAAAAAGCCTGCGGGCAAAAAGGGTCGCTCTGCGTTTTGAAGACCGTAGCTGGCAGCTCATTTTAAATGAAACGGGTTTCGACCTGGACGAAGAAGCCATTATGGACGCCGCCTTGAGCGCCGGCCGGCATGGCTCCATATATCAGCGCTGGCTGGAAAGAAAAAGGTTTAATAAAACGAGGCTGCCCCTGTTGCCCGTAACCACCTTTGACAGGGACAGATTAGAGGGACGGGTGAATGAATTATGCGCCGGGATATTGGTTCAACCCCGGGACGCTTCGTTTACCATCGACAGGAACGAGCTTGTTTCGGTTATCCCCGGCAAAAACGGTGTGGGTGTTGATTATGACCTGCTGGAAAAGGATCTTACCGCCGTGCTTACCAGCGAGCAGCCGGTGGTAACCCTGGTTACAATTGATCAGGCCCCTGCCAGGACCACAGCTTTTCTGGAATCCATGAACGTTAAAGGTCTCCTTGGCGGTTATACCACTAAATTCGATCCCGGAAAAACCAGCCGGACGTATAACGTAAGCGTGGCTGCCCAAGCCCTGGATAAGATGTTGATATTGCCCGGACACGAAATTTCTTTCAATAAAGTTGTGGGTCCCCGCAGTTCGGAAGCAGGCTACAAAAATGCGCCCGTTATTGTAAACAATGAGTTTGTTGACGGCCTGGGGGGAGGCGTCTGCCAGGTTTCCACAACCCTCTATAACGCAGTTCTTCTGGCTAACCTGCATATTGTAAAAAGAAGCAGCCATTCCTTGCCTGTCAGCTATGTTCCCATCGGACGTGACGCCACGGTGGTTTACGATACAGTTGACCTGACCTTTCGCAACAATACGGACAGTTATCTATACCTGAAAACCGGTGTTACCGGCGGACAGCTGACGATAAAAATTTACGGCAATACAGACTACAAAAGGGACGTTACCGTCAATACCTGGATAACGGAAGAGATCGAACCCCAGGTTATTTACGAAACCGATCCCAATCTTCCCCTCGGTGAAGAAGTGGTTAAACAAGAGGGCTCCAAGGGATTCAAAACAGCGGCCGAAAGGATAGTTAAGAAAAATGGCGTAGTGGAGAAAAAGGAAACCATTCCATCAAGTAACTACAGCCCGGTGAATAAAATAATAGCCGTCGGTTCAATGGAGCAGGACCTGCCGCAAATTGCCCCGTCAAAGCCTGTTCCGGGGACAGCCAGGCCGGTTCCTTCCACCCCTGAGACCCCGGAAAACCAGGGCAGTCCTTTCGATCAAGTTGGAAACGGGCCGGGAAATGCCGTTACGGATGGCGGCAGCAAGTTACCAACGGACGCCAATACAGAAAACAACGCTGAGTTTACATCAAGTTTATCTTTTCCCGCAGTGATTCTAAGCCGGACGGCAACGAAGCAGGTCCCGGGGACAGGCCTTGAGGGGGAACTGCAGGGCAGGGAAGAGGGTCGGCGGTTCGGGGAATTCCAGCAAAGGGACCGCGCACACTCCGTCTGGATGCCCGGTTTAAATGTGCTATGAACTTCTTTTTTAACCAGAAAAGGTGGAGGTGGCAGGCAGGAGAACAGCTTACCCGGCGCCGGGGTATACTGTTATCCGTGTTGGGACTGGCCTGTCTGGGTGCGCTTTACGTTTTTATCGCCCTTACCCCCGTTGCCTCTAAAAATAAGGCCAGGGACATTGTTATGGTCGTCCCCCAGCAGTCCACAGCCACCCAGGTTGGCCAGCTCTTAAAAGACCATGAATTAATCCGCAGTCCCTTTATATTTGTCCTTTACGCCAGGTGGAAGAATCTGGACGGCAGTCTGAAGACGGGTGAATATATGTTAAGCAACGGTCTCACCACGCCCCAAATGCTGGATGAACTGGTGGACGGGCGGCTTGCCGCGGTAACAATTACCATTCCGGAAGGTTTAACCATGACCCAGGTGGCAGAGCTCCTGGAAACAAAGGGTCTCGTCGGCAGGGAGGAATTTTTGGCAGTTGCCGCCCGGGAAGATTTCACCTGCAAAAATTTAGAATCACGGCCAAAGGGTGAGAGACGCCTGGAAGGGTATCTCTTTCCAGACACCTATCAGGTTACCAGGGGCGAAAGTGCCCATTTCATTATTGACTTGATGCTGAAGCGGTTTGAGCAGGAGATAGAAGACCTGAATTACCTGGCCAAGGCGAAAAAAGCCGGGCTAACCCTGCATGAGGCTGTTACCCTTGCTTCCCTGGTGGAGCGGGAAGCCAAAATTGATGCCGAAAGACCCCTCATCGCGGGGGTAATCCATAACCGCATGAAGAAATCCATGCTGCTGCAAATCGACGCCACCGTCCAATACGCCCTGGGCACGAATAAGCCGCAAGTGTATTATAAAGATTTGGAAGTGGATTCGCCCTATAACACTTACAAAAACAATGGATTGCCGCCGGGGCCCATTGCCATGCCGGGCAGGTCTTCCCTCCTGGCAGCTGTGGAACCGGCCAAAACCCTCTATCTTTATTACGTGGCCAGGCCGGATGGTTCCCACGCCTTTGCCACGAATTACGACGATCATAAGACAAATAAAGAGAGGTATCAGCGGTGATTCCCGAACTACTGGCGCCGGCGGGAAATCTGGAAAAATTAAAGGTTGCCGTAACCTACGGCGCCGATGCCGTCTACCTCGGTGGGCGGCATTTCAGCCTGCGGGCCGGGGCCGGCAATTTTGACGAAAAAGAAATGGCTGAAGGGGTACGGTTTGCCCATCAAAGGGGCGCCAGGGTCTACATAACAGCCAATATTTTTGCCCGCAACAGGGACCTCGTAACCCTGCCGGAATATATCCGCCGGATTTACGCCGCAGGAGCGGATGGGGTTATTGTATCCGACCCGGGGGTCGTCGATCTCATCAGGCAACTGCATCCGGAACTGGCTGTCCATCTCAGCACCCAGGCCAATGCTACTAACTGGGCTGCGGCTCGTTTCTGGAAAAATCTTGGTGTATCCAGGATTGTGCTGGCCCGGGAGCTCTCTCTGAACGAAATCAGGGAAATCAAGGAGCGGGTGGATCTGGATTTGGAAGTTTTTATTCACGGCGCCATGTGTATTGCTTATTCCGGGCGCTGCCTTCTAAGTTCCTATCTTGCGGGGCGGGACGCCAATCAGGGTGATTGCGCCCAATCCTGCCGCTGGCGCTACAGTCTGGTGGAGGAAAAAAGACCCGGTGAGTACATGGCCTTTGAGGAGGATAACCGGGGTTCATATATTCTGGGCTCCCGGGATCTTTGCCTTATAGAACACATTCCCGAACTGATTCAAGCAGGCGTCAAAAGCTTCAAAATCGAAGGAAGGATGAAAAGCGTTCATTATGTGGCTACGGTTGTCAAAACCTACCGGGAAGCCCTGGACGCCTACCGGGAAGACCCTGTGAATTACCGCACCCACCAGGCCTGGCTCGATGAGATCAAGAAAGTGAGCCACCGTGCCTACACCAAAGGATTTCTATTCGGCAACCCCGGTCCTGCAGGACAGCACTACGATGGGGAGATTTACCGGAGGAGTCACAGCTTTACAGCAGTCATCAGGGATTACGACAGGACTTCCGGGATGGCCCTGGTGGAGCAGCGCAACCATTTTGCCCTTGGTGATGAGATGGAGATACTGGTTCCAACGGGGAACAACTTCAAACAAAAGGTTACAGCTATCTACGACGAGTTGGGCTGCCCCGCAGAATCCGCGCCCCATCCCCGGCAAATGCTCCGTTTGCCCCTGGAAAAACCCGCACCCCCTTACTCTATGATGCGAAAAAGGGTATAAAACTTGAACTAAAAGGCCATCCTAAGAACATATGCCTTATTATGGATACAGGTGAAATTCCATGGACTATTCAGGGCAGAAAAGGCTGGTCTTTCTTTTTTTTCTTTTTTTTATCTGTTTTTTAGGGCTGGTCTGGCATCTTTTCCTAATTCAGTACAGGGACGGGGATCTTTACGCCTACCTGGCCCTGGAACAGGGCAGCCGGTGGGTTGCCCTGGAGAATACACCCAGGGGCCGGATCCTCGACCGGAACCGGCTGCCCCTTACCGGGGAGCGGACGGAGGAGAGGGTCGTCTTGTTTCCGGCGGCAGTCCGGAACAGGGAAAAGGCCGGATCTGAACTGGCGGAGATCCTGGAGACGGAACAGGAAAGTTTGAACAACTATCTGGCAGGGGAACCCTGCCTGCTGCCCCATAAGATCACCCCCGAACAATCCAGGACCATTCAGAACAGAGGCTGGACCGGCATAATGGCGCTGCCGGTGCAATTCCGCTACGGGGAACAGCAGCTGGCGGCCCAGGTCATCGGACACCTGGGCAAAATATCCACACCTGGGGAATTTTCCGATTTGTCTGCCAAGAACAATAAGGTCTACCATTACGGCGATCTGGTAGGGAAGACAGGGCTGGAAATGTACTATGAAAGTCTCCTCAAGGGATCCCTGCCCCAGAGGGCCGTCCGGGTGTATTCCGATGCGGCGGGCAGGCTGCTGGGGGGACCCGAGTTCACAATTGAAGAGCAGAACAGGGACTACGCCCGGCACGATCTGATCCTTACCATTGACGTCAGGATCCAGCAGATCGTTGAAGAGGTTATGGAGAGGAGTGTTCCCAGGGGGGCTGTGGTCATCCTGGACGCCGGTTCGGGAGATATCCTGGCTATGGCCAGCCGGCCCGGTTACCATCCTGCCCGTCCGGAAGATTATCTGGGGGCGGTGGCAGGGGAAAACTATTTTCTCGATCGCTGTACAGCCCTCTACCAGCCCGGCTCTGTATTTAAAGTTGTCATTGCCGCAGCCGCCCTGGAAGAAGGCGTCACAGTCTTTGACAGCCCTTTTACCTGCCGGGGTACGGAGGAGACGCTGCTGCGCTGCTGGAAACAGGAAGGACATGGCGCCCTGACCTTTGCCCGGGGTTTTGCCCAATCCTGCAACCCTGTCTTCGCCAGGACCGGTCTTCAGTTGGGAGCGCAGAGGGTAATTGATTATGCCGGGCGTTTTGGTTTGAATAATCAATCTGTCCTTGGCTACCCGGCGCCGGAGGATCCCCGGCAGGATTTAAAACTAATCGAAACGCCTTATAATCTGGTCAATAGCTGCATTGGCCAGGGACCCGTACTGGTTACACCGGTCCAAATCGCCTCGATGATCAACACTGTGGTTTCAGGCGGTCTATACCGCCAGCCCCGCCTGGTCCAGGAAATATGTAAAAGCAACGGAACTGCCGTTAGTGTTATACCAAACGACCCGGGCCAAAGGGTTATATCCCCGGAAACCGCTGAAAAGCTGGGCAAACTGCTGGAAATGGTGACGAAGGAGGGCACCGGGCAAGAGGCCCTGGTACCTGTTTACGGCAGTGCCGGGAAGACCGGTACAGCCCAGCTTGGTGATAACAATTCCGCTGTTAACGCCTGGTTCGCCGGGTACGCTCCCCGGGCCAATCCCCGCTTCGTTGCGGCTGTTTTAATTGAAGGGAGCGAAGGCGGCAGCGCCACGGCGGCGCCTGTCTTCAAGGAAATCATGGAGGGCATCTTAAAGCTCGATTAGACTAGAAATGCAATTAAGACGCCCGCTTTCTGCCGGACACTTTGTATTGCTGCCGCTAAATCTGTGCAGCCCGGCGGGTATAACGAAAAAAGGATCCACCCTTTTAGGGGGTGGATCCTTTTTTCTTAATCCATGAGAACCCTTGGGATGTAGAGGGAAAGATCGGGCAGGTAGACAAGTAACAACAAGACTAGAATCATAATCAGAATAAAAGGAAGGACTCCCTTGATTACCTCTTCCAGCCTGGACTTGGCCATGGCGGCTACCACGAAGAGGTTCAAGCCCACGGGCGGGGTAATCATGGCCAGTTCCATATTCACGGTCATAACTACGGCGAAGTGGATCAGGTCAATACCCAGGATTTGAATCATTGGCAGCAGGATGGGCATGGTTATAAGGGTAGTGGCAACCGCCTCTAAAAACGTACCCATGATGAAGAACATCAAGTTTGTGGCCAGGAAAAACATGTACTTATTCAGGTTGTTTGCCGCAATCCAGCGAGCGGCATCCATGGGCACCTGGTTAACCGTGAGGTACATGGAAAAGACCATGGCGGCGGCAATGATCAGGAAGATCATGGATGAAATATTAATGGCATTGCGGAATATTTCTCTCGTGTCCTTTAGTTTCATTTCCTTGTATACAAACATCGAAACTATTATGGTGTAAAAAACGGACAGTACGGCGGCCTCGGTGGGGGTGACGACGCCCATGTAGATACTGCCCAGGATGAAGACGGGCAGGAAGGCCCCGGGCAGGGCTTTTATGGATTTACGCCAGCGCTCCTCCCAGGTGGCTTTGGGCAGGCGGCCGTAATTTTTCTTCTTGGCTATCACTATGGCGGAGGTAATCAAAATTCCCGCCAGCAAAAGTCCGGGGATAATACCGCCCATAAACAGTTTTCCGATGTTTTCCTCGGTTACTACACCGTAGATAACCATGGTCACACTGGGCGGGATTAAAATTCCCAGTGTGCCGGCAGCGGCCACCAGGCCCATGGCATAGCGCTTGGGGTAGCCTCCCTCAATCATGGAAGGCAGCATGATGGCGCCTATGGCTGCGGCTGTGGCCGGGCTGGAACCGGAAATGGCCGCAAAAATGGCGCAGGCTAAAATGGTGACAACGGCCAGACCGCCGGGCAGGTGCCCGAACCAGGAACGGAGGGCTTCAATCAAGTATTTGGCAATACCGCCCCGGGACATGGCTACACCGGCAAAGACAAAGGCGGGAATGGCTAATAGGGGCGGCGACAGCAGGGAGGCAAACATTCTCTGGACAATCATGTAAAGGCTGAAGTCGGTGGTCAGAGCCAGGATACTAATGGCGGCTATGGCCAGGGAGATGGCGATGGGGACATTTAAGAGAAACAGAACAATGAAAATACTAAAAAGCAGTGCTGTCTCCATCGGTCTGACCACCTCCTTTTTCCATTTCTTCCATCCATTCATGACCACCATTTTTCAAAATCCGATAAAGTTTATCAATAAATCGGATGGAAAATAGCAAACCGCTGACAGGCAGGATCAGGTTCATAATCCAGAGGGGAATCTGGCTGTCCGAGGAGCGCTGACCCGAGATTAAGTAAGATTCAACCAGCTTGTAGCCAAAGTAAGTATAAAAAAAGCAAAAGGCCAGACCTACGGTGTTGGAGAAAATGCTGACCACCCACTTTATCCTCAGGGGGAGGACGTTAAACAGCGCATCCACCTTGATGTGGTGATTGTCCCGCAGGGCTACGCAAAACCCGATTAGAAGCCCCCAGATGATAAAGTAAAGGGAAAATTCATCTAGCAGGGACTGGGGGCGGCCCCAGAAATACCGCAGGATAACATTCAACATGATCATACTAAGTCCGATAAAGAGCAAACTACCCGACAAGTAATCCTCAAACGCCGCGTAGGCCCGTTTCAAACGTTCCATTTGTTTTCCACCTTCCTAACCATTAACAAATCTGGGCCTAATTAAAGAAGAAGGGACGTTCCCGCACAGCCGGGAAAAGACGTCCCCTTAAATGTGCTTACTTATTGCAGCTTTTAGCTGCTTCGATGTATTCCGCGCCAATCTTATCGGTGTACTCGTCATAAACCGGCTTCATGGCTGCCACAAATTTCTCCCTGTCTTCCTCCGTCAGGGTATAAATTTCCATTTTGCCGCTGGCTTTTATTTTTTCAAAACTCTTTTGATTTTCTTCTTCTGCCAGCTGGCGTTCATAAAGGGTGGCCTCACCCATAGCGTCTTCCAGAATTATTTTATTTTCCGGAGAAAGGGAGTTCCAGAAAGCCGTATTGGTAAGAACGACGTAATCCAGGCGTCCGTGGCTGGAAACCGTCATATGTTTCTGGACGTCCTGGTAATTCTGGGTGTCGGTATTGTTAAAGGTGTTTTCCTGTCCGTCCACGGTTTTATTATTGAGTCCGGTAAAAACTTCAGCAAAGGCCAGGGTTTGGGAACCGCTTCCCAGGGCCTTGAACTGGGCGTCCAGGACGCCGCCGCTCTGGGTCCGGAATTTTAAGCCGTGAAAATCTTCCGGGGTCTTCAAGGGCCGCTTGGAATTGGTAAAATGTTTGGCGCCGTTGGGCCACCACCCCAGGCCGAGCATGCCCTGGGACTCAAGGGAATGCATCAGTTTCTGGCCCGCGGCGCCATCGTAGAAGTCATAGGCGGCCTGGTCGTCTTTAAATAAGAAGGGCATATCCACGATTTGGAAAGCCGGTTCAAAACCCACCAATTTGGTGACAGAAGGGGCAATAAATTGAACGTTGTTGGCCTTTAATTGTTCCAATTCTTCTTTATCCCCGTATAGCTGGGACGCCGGGAAAATAAGAATTTCTATTTTCCCGTCGGAGTTCTTTTCCACAAGCTCCTTAAACTTCAGGACAGCTTTTCCCTTGGGGGTGGCTTCGGCAACGACGTGCGTAAACTTGACTTTCAGCACATCACTCCCGCCTGCAGCCGAATCTTTTCCGCAGCCTGTTACGGACATGATCATCAGCCCTGCCATTACCAGGCATAAAAGCATAACCCAATTTTTCTTTTTCATTGCTTGCCTCCTACAATTTATTACCCGAAAAAAGGAAAAATAAAAACCATATTCGTCTATTGGGAATGATTTTTTTAGACTCACCTCCAGGCTAGATTAAGAAGCAATGATAATATTAAATCATTACTTAACTTTCACTTAAGTAACAGATAGAAAGGAAATGCCTCTGATTCTTAATTTATTATCATAATATTCACTGTTTTGGCGAGTTTTAATATAATAAGTATCTAAACTATCTAAATATTCATAACATAACTTACTTCTATAAATACCGGATTTGTTTAACGTCTTGTAAATATTGTCTAATACAACTAAATAATACTAAAATCTAACTTAATAGGCGATTATTTTTAGGATACATTTAATTATAATAATATTACTAACAAAAAAACGTTTTGTTCATAAAAATACAAAGATTTTGTAATTTTTCGTTAATTTTAAATAAATAATTAGTAACTAAAAGATAAATAAAGCAACTCTAATTAAAGGTTGCTTTATTTATAACCATTTATAAATCAATTTTTCAAGATGTTGTGACTTTCAGTACTTTTTGTGCATAGGCTAGAGTTTCGTGGGCTTGAACAGTTTCGAGGTCTTCATTGGAGGAAATAAGAATGCGGGCGAGCAGTATGTTGTGTAATGAATAATAGGGTTAGAATTGTTGCCGGTGCTCTCATTCTCGGGTTTAATATAGACATGATAACAGGCGATTACGTACACACAAAGGTAGGCCAGCATTGTCCCTAAAAAAATACTAAACCACACCATTCATTTTCCCCTCCTTTTATCAGTTTGTTTTCCTTAATTATATTGTATACAATATTCGAGTTTGCGCAACCCTTCACAAGATATTCGCAATTGCAAGTTAATTTAGAAAAACCAAACAATACAGAATAAAGCTTTTACAATAACCGGCGCGGGATCTATCCGGAACCTCATCTTTATTTCGCAATCATAAAGATAATTGTTTCTGAAAAAAAAGTGTTATTAAAAGCCGGGGAGGTCCCCCATTTCAGGTGGACCTCCCGGATGGAAGCAATCTTTCCAGCGCATTTCGGTCAAATCCGACCACCACTTGTTCTCCCACTGAAATAGTGGGAACAGCCATGCGTCCGGTTTTTTTGATCATTTCACTGCGGGCCGCATCATTTTCAGCAACATTTAGTTCCTTGAAGCTAACCCCTTTTTGTGAAAGAAACTCCTTCACGTGGGTGCAATGGGGTCAGGTTGGTGTAGTATACACTGTCACGTTATCCAGCATGGCTTTTCCTCCACAATTTTTTATTATTATAGGGTGTTTCCCCGGAAAATATGCAAGAACAAAGGTTTGCTGACTAACCATTTGACCTGCCGTTACCCTTGCAGGGAGATTTTTTTTGCCGCAGGCTAGCCTCTAAGGGAAATTAATGATATTGACGGGTAATTTATCCATGACGGACGTCACCGAAAAGAGCAGAAGTGAATAGTCTAACACGAGAGTTAAACATGCTTTTTAAGGGTTTGCAAAGATGATTTTATCAAATAATCCGGGACTTTTTAGATGGTAAAGGATTAATTGATTCGGAAAGTGGCAGGTAACGAATGAGCAGGAAGATTAGAATGTTATTGCTGATGGCCCTGGACGTGCTGCTTGTCAATGCGGCAACAATATCCGCCGTCTTGCTTATCTCAAAAGCGAGTCTCCTGGACGGTCAGGCAAGAATTGGAGCCCTTGCCGCCGTCACAGCGGCGGTGTCCTTATCTTCTTTTTATCTTTTCGGTCTTTACAACAGGATCTGGGAATATGCCGGGGCAAAGGAACTATACGCCACAATCAAGGCAGTAACTTTAACGGGTTCTCTCCAGTTTTGCCTGAACCTGTTTTTTTTCAAAGCTTACTTGCCCGGCAGCGTGTTCTTAATAAGCTGGCTGTTGATGTTGTTTTTTGTAGGCGGGTCAAGGCTGTGTTGGCGGGTTTGCCGGGACCTGGACAATTTCAAACTTCCGCGGCACCGCAAAAAGCCGGTTTTAATTGTTGGCGCCGGGGGAGCCGGGGCACTGGTGGCCAGGGCCATACAGGATAATGAAACAGATTTTGCCCCGGTGGGTTTTGTTGACGACAGCGAGTTCAAGCAAAATATGAGGATGTACGGCCTGCCTGTGTTGGGCAAACGGGAGGATATACCTGTTCTGGTGGAAAGGCACGGTGTCAAGGAAATCATTATTGCCATACCTTCGGCATCCAGCAAGGAGCTTCGGGAATTGGTAAATATCAGCAGCCACACGCCGGCCCGGCTGAAAATCACCCCCAGTGTGTTCAGTTACCTCAGGGGAAACATCAGCCTGGGTCAGATCAGGGATGTGGAAGTGGAAGATTTGCTGCACCGTGAACCTGTGAGGGTTAATCTGCGGGATATCGCCGGCTATTTAAACGGAAGGGTAGTTCTGATAACCGGCGCCGGGGGATCGGTTGGTTCCGAGCTCTGTAATCAGGTTGCATCTTTCGGACCGCGTCTGGTGGTGCTTTTGGGCCGCGGTGAAAACAGCGTATACGAGGCCAACCTTGCCCTGGAAAACCGTTATCCGGGCCTGAGCCGGGAAATTGCCATAGCGGACGTAAGGGACCGGTACCGGATTGAGCATATTTTTTCCCGTTGCCGGCCGGACGTGGTATTCCACGCGGCCGCCCATAAACACGTGCCGCTCATGGAAAAAACCCCTTACGAGGCTTTCGTAAATAATGTAATCGGCACCATGAATGTAGCCCGGGCGGCGGAAGCTGTTCAAACCGACGTATTTATCCTGATCTCCACCGACAAGGCTGTTAACCCGAAAAGTGTAATGGGGGCCACAAAAAGGTCGGCTGAAATGGTTATTCAGGAGTTTGACCGGATTTCCGCCACAAGATATTCCGCCGTGCGCTTCGGCAACGTGCTGGGCAGCAGAGGCAGTGTCGTGCCCCTGTTTAAAAAACAAATAGCCCGGGGAGGGCCGGTAACGGTGACGGATCCGGACATGGTAAGGTACTTCATGACCGTATCCGAAGCTGTACAGTTGGTCATTCAGGCCGGCGCGCTGGCCAGGGGAGGGGAGATTTTCCTTCTGGATATGGGCGAACCCGTAAAGATTGCCGACCTGGCCAGGGATTTGATTAAATTGTCGGGTTTCCGGCCTGATTTAGATATTCCTATACTATATACCGGGGTCCGGCCCGGGGAAAAACTTTTCGAGGAACTGTTTACGGGGGACGAACGGGTAGATAAAACCGTCCACACCAGGATTCTGGTAACCCGGCCGGAAGGGGACCCCGGACCGGCAGTAAGGGAGCTCATAAACAATACGGATTTACCCGGCTGCGGTTTTGGCGAGCGGGAAGCGCTGGGACTGCTTCAAAAACTAATACCCGGCTTCAGCCATAATACTGATCAGACCTTAGTGGGGGGAAAATAGAGAATGCTGCCTGGCAATCCCATGGAAGAATTAAAAAGAAAAATCGAAAACCGCGAAGCAAATATAATTGTTGTTGGTCTGGGTTATGTGGGTCTGCCTCTGGCCGTGGAAAAGGGAAATGTGGGTTTTCATGTTACAGGGATAGAAGTATGCGGGGAGCGCGTCAAATTTGTCAATGCGGGCAAAAGTTATATCCCTGACGTCGACGGGGAGGAACTGAGGAAGCTGGTGGAACAAGGCAGGCTTTCGGCTACTTCCAGTTTTGATTGTCTGGACAGCGCCGACATCATGATCATTTGCGTTCCTACTCCGCTTACCGCCACCCGGGATCCGGATATTTCCCAGGTAGTTGCCGCGACAAGACAAATTGCCGGCCACCTCCGCAAGGGCCAGTTGTTAACCCTGGAAAGCACCACTTATCCCGGAACCACCCAGGAGGTTATCCTGCCCCTCCTGGAGTCAAAGGGATTAAAGGTTGGCGAAGATTTTTTCCTGGCTTATTCACCGGAAAGGGTTGATCCGGGAAATAAGCGGTTCAAGACCAGGAATATTTCCAAAATCGTAGGCGGCGTAACTCCCTCCTGTCTTGACCTGGCCTGTCATTTCTACTCCCAGGCCATAAACCAGGTGGTCCCTGTTTCCTCACCGGCGGCTGCGGAAATGATCAAGGTTTTCGAGAATACTTACCGGGCCGTGAATATTGCCCTGGTTAACGAGCTTATGTTTATCTGCGACCGCATGGGGCTGGACGTTTGGGAAATCGTAGAGGCGGCAAGCACCAAACCTTTCGGTTTTCAAACCTTTTATCCCGGTCCCGGGGTGGGAGGTCACTGTATCCCGGTGGATCCCCATTACTTAACCTGGAAGGCCCGGGAATATGATTTTTACTCCAATTTAATCGATCTCGCCGTTCAGATTAATATCAAGGCTTCTTACTTTATTGCCGAAAAAGTGCGGCAGGCCTTAAACCGGAATAAAAAAAGTATCCGGGACGCCCGGGTGTTTGTTTTGGGGGCTGCCTATAAAAAGGACATTAATGACAGCCGGGAATCCCCCGCCGTTAAGATCATGTCGCTTCTGGCCGGTGAAGGAGTGGAGGTATCCTACCATGATCCCTATATTCCCATGGTTTCCCTCACCCCCGGCCGCGTTTTAAAAAGTGTCCCGCTGACCGAAAAGGAAATTGCCCGGTCAGATTGTGTGGTGATTGCAACTGACCACAGTTGCTTTGATTACGGAATGATCCTCAACCACGCCAAGGTGCTGGTGGACGCGCGCAACGCCACCGGGAAATTCCTGGAGGGGAAAACCAGGGTTATTAAGATTTAGGCAGGAGGTACCAGGGGTGTCTGTACCGCTAATTGATCTGAAGGCACAATATAACTCAATTAAAGATGAGATTATTACAGCAATTAACTCGGTGCTGGACAGCGGGGAATATATTTTAGGCCAAAACGTCGCTGCCCTGGAGTCTTCCGTGGCAGAATTATGCGGGGTCAAGCACGGTATCGGGGTAGCCAGCGGGACGGATGCGCTGTTACTGTCCCTTAAAGCCCTGGGCGTAGGGCCCGGCGCGGAGGTTATTACCACTCCCTTTACTTTCTTCGCCACAGCCGAAGTCATTTCAAAAGCAGGGGGCCTGCCGGTTTTTGCCGACATCGATCCCCTCACCTACAATCTGGACCCGGAAAAGGTCGCGGAGAAGATTACTCCCCGCACCAGGGCCATTATTCCCGTGCACATCTTCGGCCAGGCGGCGGACCTTGACCCCCTTCTGGAACTTGCCCGGGAACACCGGCTGGCAGTAATCGAGGATGCCTGTCAGGCCATCGGAGCCCGTTACAAGGGTCACAGGGCCGGTTCCCTGGGGCATACCGCCTGTTTCAGTTTCTATCCCACCAAAAATCTGGGCGGTTACGGCGATGGAGGCATGGTGGTTACAAAGGACAGTGAAATTGCAGCCAGGCTCAGGCTGTTAAGGGTACACGGAAGCCATATCCGTTATCATCATTCCATCCACGGTTACAATAGCAGGCTAGACGAAATCCAGGCCGCCGTTCTGCGGGTAAAATTAAAACACCTGGACCGGTGGAACAGGCAGCGGCGGGACCGGGCGGCGCTGTACGACCATCTTTTGAACGGCAGCGGCATTGTTACACCCCATGTTGAACCGTGGAACGAAAGCGTTTACCATCTTTACGTGGTGCGTTCCCCGGATAGGGATCTTTTAAGGGCGCGCCTGTCCGGGGCGGGTATCGGCAGCGGTATATACTATCCCCTGCCCCTTCACCTGCAGGAGGTCTACAAAGAGCTTGGCTACCGGCCCGGCGATCTGCCGGAGGCGGAAAGAGCTGCCCGGGAAACCCTTGCTCTGCCTTTGGATCCGGAAATTACCGAAGACACTGCCCGGCTGGTTGTTAAAACGCTCCTGGATTATTAAGCTGCCATGAAAAACAGCCTCAGCTACCAGGCGTTTTTGTTAACAGCTGCCAAGGCGGCGGACGCCTTTACCCTCCTGATCCTGGGGATGATTTTGGCCCGTGTGCTAACACTGGAGGATTACGGAACCTACAGGCAGGTATGGCTTTTATATTATACGTTGATTCCGTTGTTTACCCTGGGGATAGCCACCAGCGTCAACTATTTCGTACCAAGATTCGAGCCCGGGCGGCAAAAGACATTTATTTTTCAAACTTATTCCGGGCTTTTCATCCTTGGCTTTCTCTTCGCGGTATTTTTATACGCGGGGGCGGATTATTTTGGCGCCTGGTTCAATAACTTGGCCCTGGGCCAGTTAATTAAAATATTTTCCCTGGTCCCGCTGTTAACCATGCCCACGTCTTATTACCACAACCTGTACATCTGTCTTAAAAAAGCTGTAGTTGCGGCGGGCATCCTGACTTCCGCCACCCTGGTCAGGTTCGGTGTCATTGCCGCGGCTATCTATCTGGAGCCATCCTTGAAAAACATTTTTACGGCTCTCTTAATCTATTACGTTTTGGAATTTACCATCCTTTCGCTCTTGATTTACCGCCCCTTCAGGACCGTGCCTTTGGATTGGAAAAAACAAAATATCAGGGAACAGCTCAAATTCACCGTACCCATCGGCCTGTCCTCCGTGGTGGGGGCTTTCAGCCGTCAAATTGACAAGCTGATCATCTCCGGGTATTTCACCGCCCGGGAATTTGCCATCTACGCCAACGGAGCTATGGAACTGCCCCTGGCCAGAATCCTGAACGCGGCGGTAATGTCGGTCCTGATGCCGGAACTGGTATTGTTGTACAACCGGGGAGAATACCAGAAAATGCTGGCCCTCTGGCACCGTTCCATACGCAAGGTCTCCCTGATTATTCTGCCGGTGATGGTTTTCCTTTTTGTTTTTGCCAGGGAGTTTTTGGTCCTTTTGTATTCAGAAAAATACCTTGCCAGCGCGGGTATTTTCCAAATCTACCTGCTGACCCTGCCGATCCGGGTTACCACCTTCGGCTCCGTGTTGCTGGCGGCGGGGCTTTCCAGGGTAATTATGTATTATTCTATTTATACCGTGCTTATCTCCGTAGTCTTAAACCTGGTTATGATCCGGCTGTGGGGTGTCTGGGGAGCCGCCCTGGCCACGGTGGCGGGTATTTATATCATAACTTTTCTCCAGCTTGGCAAAATTTGCTCAGTGGTGAATTGCACCTTTAAAGATGTGTACCCCTGGAGAAATACCCTGCACATCCTGGTGGTTTCCCTGGCGGCCGGATTGGTTCCCCTGGCAGGTAAGTCAATGATTAACAACGGGCTTATTTCCCTGACAGTGAACGGTTTCGCCTACCTCTTGCTTTTCGCGGGGCTGGCTGTCAGAACAAAACTTTTTTCCAGAAGCGAAATAGAGCAAATAAAGAATAAAGTGAGGTCGACTTTGGGTTGCTTAGGAAAGTCAGGGCAAAAGTAGATGAAGTGAGCTGCGAAAAAATTATGATATTCATGAAGGCGCTTTGGCTGGCCACTCTGGTGACGGCCTTTTTCGGCCCGCTGCTGGCCTTAAATGCCTGTCCGGGAATATTTGCTTTTAAAATACTATTAAGTCTGCACCTGGCCCTTTTCGGCTTTTTCCTGGCCTTTCGGAAGATGGACCTGGCCCTAAACCGGGAAACGAAGCCATATTTCGTATTTTTCCTGGTCTGGCTGGTCTGGGCTTTGTTTTCCCTGGCCTGGGCCGGCAACATCCCGGACGGACTAAGAAACCTGTGGTACCTTTTTTCCGGACTGTGCTTGATTGGCTTTACTACCTTTTATATCCGCAAGGAAAAGGACCTGATAGCGTCTTTCTTCATCCTGGCGGCAATCCTTTTAATCATCATGGGTGTGGGAATCTGGGAATACAAAACAGGCTTGCACTTGAAAACGGCGGGGTTGATCCAAAATGCGGGCGTGATTTCGAAAACGCCCCGGGGTGTCTTTAAGAATCAGAATGACATGGCCACCTATCTGGCTTTATATCTGCCTTTCCTGTACATTTCCGCCAGATATCTTGCCGCCAGGCTGAAAACCCTTATCCCTGCCCTTGTTTTGGCCGCCTGCGCCGGTACGGGGATATTTCTGATTATTAACACAGGCTCCAGGGGTAATTTAGTGGCTGTGGCCCTAAGCCTGCTGACTGCTGTAATTATTTACTTGATTCAGGGGAAGGGAAAGGCATTTAGAAATGTTCTGGTGGTGGCAACCGCTGCTGCTGTCCTTTATTTTGCGCTGGCAAGTACGCACCCCGCTCTTCACTACCAGCTCAAAAGGCAGTTCAGAATTGCCCGTCATCACCTGGTATCCCTGGAACATGCCGGCGGGGAATACTCGGCCAGAATGATTCTGATTAATAACGCACTTTTAGAGCTGAATAAACACTCTTTAATGGGGGTAGGGGCCGGCAACGCCGAAGAACATATGAAGGAATACCGGACGGAAACATTCCAGATTCTTGCCCTGCATAACTGGTGGCTGGAAATCCTGGTAAACTACGGTATCTTTATATTTGTTCTTTATGTGGCTTTTATCGGCAAGCTGCTGGTTCAATTGTTCCTTTTAACCATCCGGGCAGGTCCGGGTGTAATCAGAATGGTGGCAGAAGGCGCCCTGGTGGGCCTGGCGGGCTTTCCAATCGCAGCGGTCAGTTCCAGCAGCCTGGCCTACAGCAGGGTGATGTGGATTTTTTTCGGTATGGCCCTTTGCGCCCTGAATCTGTACAACTGCAGCAAAACAATGCATGAAACTGAAGAAGGGGAGAAATTTGAAAGTTCTGTGCCTGTCCAACCTTTACCCAAATAAACACAACCCCCTGCGGGGTGGTTTTGTCAAAGACCAGGTTACCGCCTTGACCCGGTTGGGGTGCCAGGTCAAAGTCGTTTCCCCTGTTCCCGCCGCCCCTGCCCCTATCCGTTTCCTGGCCAAAAAGTGGAGGGGGTATGCCGGGATTTCACAGTTAGTGGAGGAAGGGGCGGTACAGATCTTTCACCCGCGTTACCTGCTTCTGCCCCAAAACCGGTTTTTTGCCTATAGCGGCTGGTTTTATTACCGGGCGATAAAAAATCTGGTCAAGAAACTAAACGGGGCCTGGCCCTTTGATCTGATCCATGCCCATACAGCCCTGCCGGACGGCTATGCGGGCACGCTCTTGAGCCGCATTTTTAAAAAACCCCTGGTTGTTACCATCCACGGGCGGGATCTGCAGGATACGGTGTTCCGGAACGGCAGGTGCCGCCGGACCGTCCTGGAGGCTCTGCGGGGGGCAGAGGCAGTTGTGAATGTAAGTGAAAAACTTGCGGACTCATGCAGGTCCCACCTGGGCCCGGACGCCAGGATTAAAGTAATCGGCAACGGGATCGACCCCGCCGGTATTTATCGGGATTACAGCCCGCTCAAGGAAAAATATGCCGGGAGCAAAATTATTCTCTCCGTGGGAAGCTTAAAAAAGACAAAGGGGCACGACCTGACCCTGCGGGCTTTTAAAATCATAAGGGAACAGTTCAACCAGGTTATCCTTCTGATTATCGGCGGGGGTGAAGAGAGGGAAAATTTGCTGAGTTTGGCCGGGGAACTGGGAGTTAAGGAAGCAGTTGAGTTTATCGCGCCCCTGCCCCACAGCACAGTTATGGAGTATATGTCTGTTTCTGATTTGTTCGTGCTGCCCAGCTGGCTGGAAGGTTTCGGGATTGTCTATCTGGAGGCTATGGCCCACGGCAAACCCGTTATTGGTGTCAGGGGGCAGGGTATTTCTGATGTCATTCGCCATGGGGTCAATGGCTTGCTGGTTGAACCCCTTGATGAACATGGACTGGCCGGCGCCGTCCTGGGCCTGTTAAAAAACCAGAATTACGCCCTGGTTCTGGGCGAAAGAGCCAGGGACACCGTGCTAAAGGATTATACCTGGAGCTGCAGCGCCCAAAAGCTTCTGGATCTTTACCAGTCCGTGACAGCTGGGTGGGATGCGGATGTTTAAGCGGATTTTGGTGCTTGCCCCCCATACGGACGACGGCGAACTGGGTTGCGGCGGCACAGTGGCAAGATTTCTGGAAGAAGGCAGGGAGGTTTACCAGGCCGTATTCTCAGCGGCAGTAAAGTCTCTGCCGGAGGGCCTTCCCCCCGATACCCTGGTCCGGGAATGGCATACCGCCACTTCCACCCTGGGTATCCCCGCTAAAAACCTGGTCAGGTACGATTTTCCGGTCCGGGAATTTCCCGTCCGGCGCCAGGAGATTCTGGAAAAACTTATTATCCTGCGGCGGGAATTGAAGCCGGACCTGGTAATGTTGCCGGCTCTGGAAGATCTGCATCAGGACCACCGGACAATTGCCCGGGAAGGAATCCGGGCCTTTAAACAGGTATCCGTCCTGGGTTACGAGCTGCCCTGGAATAATCTTTGCTTCAGGAACAATTGCTTTATCATTCTGCAGGGATCCCACCTGCAAAAAAAAGCCGCGGCTTTAGCCTGTTACCGTTCCCAGTCCCACAGAAAATATTGCGGGGAAGCGTTTGTGCTGAACCTGGCCGGGATCAGGGGGGCCCAAATAGGAGCCGGCTTTGCGGAATTGTTCAGTTTAATACGCCTGGTGGTTAATTAAGAGGGGTCAACCAGTTCATTTTAAAGGGATCGCTTCCCGGTTTTTTTAAAAAGCGTCGCGCCTCAACTCAGAGGACTATGGGATCCTTTTATTTCGTTATTCCGCCGGGGGCAAGGGTCCGGCTAATAGGAGCAGCTGCCAATGCGCGCGATATCTTTATTACTTTCTTTTATAAGCGTATTAATAATTTTACTTGTGCTCCCGGAGCGGGTCAATGTCAAAGATGCAAAGGAGTCTGTGGAAACGTTGAAGTCCCGCCAAATAGAGGAAAAGAGCTTGTTTAGTTTCGTTGTTTTAGGGGATTCCAGCATTGTACCCGGCTGCGGAGAATGTCAGGGAAACGTGGTGCTGACAGAACTTGTCCAAAAAATCAATGAAAATACACCCGACTTTGTGGTTTATACCGGGGATGGTCCGGAGCGGGGCGGTCCAATTTTAAACCTGCAGGCCTTTAGACAGGCCCTCGATAAATTAAAGGTTCCCTGGTACCCGGTTCTGGGAAACCATGAAATTATTGAAGGCGCCAGGGCGGACGGCGGGGGAGGCGACGGAGAAGAAAATTATCTGGGCGTTTTTAAAGACAAACTCCCGGTTAAGGACAGCCGGGGCAAACGTGTCAGTTACTACTCCTTTAACCGTTTAAACTGTCATTTCATTGTTCTTGATACGGCCTGGCAGCACAGGAAGGAAAGCGGAACAAAGGGACTCTACCCGGATGGGGCTCAGTGGAAGTGGCTTGTCAGCGATTTGCAGGAAGCAAGGCCAAAATGCAAGCATATTTTTGTTTTCGCCCACGAACCCCCGCTGCTGCCCGGTATTTTCAGGCTGAACAGCAGGTTCACCTTCAGGGAGCGCGGATTGAACACTACCTGGAACAATCCCCGGGCTGCTGCAGATTTCCTTCGATTATGCGGGGCATACGGCGTGGAAGCTGTTTTTTCGGGGCACTTTCACGGCTATTTAAAATTCAAGAACGGCGCAACAACCCACATCATCAGCGGGGGGGCGGGTTCCAGCCTGCATGTGCCGGCATTGCTGGGCGGCTATTACCATTATATCCTTTGCACGGTCAGCGGGGAAGGGGTCACCTGCGAGGCTGTCCGACTGGACTAAAGGGGGAGGTTGCTTGGACAAAAAAACATTGCTGGTAATATCCGGCCTGGAGATCTGGTCGATGGGAACCGGCAAGGGCGCCCAATCACTTTATCAAACCCTGGCGGGTTACGCGGGCGGGGGCTGGACAGTACATTTTCTGACCGGCAACAAAGGCGAGGATCCGATCTGCGACGTTCATCCCGCCCTTCATATTTACAGGTTTGACCTGCCGCTAATAAAAGCTTTATATTCCAGGCGTGTGGTCAGCCACCTGGCTAAAAACCTCTGGTGGGTTATTTTTCAGACAGTCGCGCTCCTGTACGGTATGGTCCTGGCCCGTCGCGAAAAAATAGATCTTTTTTACGGTTACGATACCCTGGGCGTACCGTGCGGCTGGATCCTGGCCAAAATATTTAGAAAGTCCTTCATATCCAGATTTCAGGGTACCACCATAGGCTATTTTAGGCCTCAGAAGCTGTGGCGGCTGAAGTACTGGGATCAAATTTTGGCTTTAAAGGTTCCTTCCGATTTGCTGATCATGACAAACGACGGTCAGGAAGAGGATAAACTTTTAAAATACCTGGGTGTTGACATGTCCCGGGTCAAATTCTGGATGAACGGGATTAACAGGGATTATTCCCTGCCGGCCGGTTTTGACCTGCAGGCCTTTAAAAGCGGCCTGGGCCTGGAGCCCGGGGAAAAGGTCATTCTCACTGTAAACCGGCTGCACAAATGGAAAAGAATAGATCGGGTCATCCGGGCCATGCCCGGAATTACCGGGCGGGAACCCCGGACCAGACTGGTGATCGTCGGTGAAGGGGAGGAATACGCCCGGCTGGCGGCCCTGGCCTCCCGGTTGAAGGTGGCGGAAAAAACAGTGTTTGCCGGGTCCGTGGCCCAGTGGGAAGTGCCCAAATATCTGGCCCTGGCTGATGTTTTTGTTTCGTGCAATGACTCCGCCAACATCGGCAACCCCCTGCTGGAGGCAATGATTGCGGGGAAATGTATCGTAACATTAAATAACGGGTCAACCGGTGAATTAATTAAAAACAATGTCACCGGAATGCTGGTTGAAATGGACCGGCTTGACACTCTTGGTCCTGTCATCGCGGACTTATTGGGAGATAAAGAAAAACGGGCCTGTCTGGGCAGCCGGGCGAAGATTTTTGCTGAGAGGCATTTCTGGACCTGGCAGGAAAGGATGAACACGGAACTGGCCCTGGCCGGCCAGATGGTTGAACGCAAAGGCGGCTCAGGCGATAAAACCCAGGTATTTCTAATGAGCTCGGTCCACAGCTGGGATGACCCGCGTATTTTCCACAAAGAAGCCATGACGCTAAAGCATGACTACGGCATAGAGCTGCACGCCCCGGCGCCCTTCAGGTACCGGGAAGTGGACGGGGTCCGGGTCTACGGTTTGAAACACTACCGCCGGCGCCTTTTCCGTTGTTTTAATTGGCTGCGCCTGGCTGTACGCGCCTGGCGTTCCAAAGCAAGGGTTTTTCACTTCCACGATCCGGAGCTGATTCCCCTGGGCGTCGTGCTCAAACTGTTGAAGCGGCGGAAAGTGGTCTACGATGTCCATGAACATAACTATATAACCATCCGCACCAGGGAATGGATTCCCAAACCCCTGCGGGGCGTGGCGGCGTGCCTGGTGGAACGGCTGGAGCGGGCTTGTGCGGGTATTTTCAGCGGTGTAATAACAGCCGACGGGGAGCTGGCCAAAAATTTTTCAGGCGCCCGCCTGGTGACGGTAGTCCGCAATTTTCCCCTGGCTTCCTTTGGCCAAGATTATTTTGATACCGGAAATTGTGATGGGAAATCCGGCAAGGAACCGGTAGTTATTTATTTGGGGGTTATGGGAAAGGAGCGGGGTCTGGAAACAGTCCTGGAAACCATGCCCCTGGTACGGGAAAAAATACCCCAAGCAAGGTGTCTGCTGGTGGGAAGAGTCAGCTTCAAGGGACTTTCCCAGGGGCACAGGGAAAAACTAAAGGAGTTACAAGAAAAAGGGCTCATCCGGATTACAGGACAGGTGGGATACGGGGAGGTCATGGGCTGCCTTGCCCGGTGCAGTGTTGGTTGGACACCGTTTCCCCCCATACCCAAGCACCTCTATGGCATCGGGACCAAACTGACCGAATACATGGCTATGGCTCTGCCTGTGGTGGCTTCGGAATACGGGGAAGGGGCCGCGGTGGTCAGAGCAGAAAACTGCGGAATTCTGGTATCACCCTTAGATCCCGCGGACCATGCCCGGGCTGTGGTGGAGCTTCTGGCCGATCAGGATTTGGCCGGGGAACTGGGGAGCAACGGACGGAAGGCCTTTTTGGCCTGGTATAACTGGGAAAACCAGGCCGCCGGTCTGCTGGAGTTTTACGGAAAGCTGCTGCAGAGCGGGGAGACCGAACGCCTTTTAGGACTTATGAGGGAAGACCTGGCCAGGGCGATGTCTCCTGTGGCCGGCAAAAGCTTCTGGGTCAAAGCAGGAAGGTTCATCCAGAAGCCAGGCATCTGGGCCGTTTTGGGCTACCGCCTGGGCCACTTCCTTTACCAGCGACGCTGCCTGCCGGCCCGGCTGATCCTGATGTTGTACCGGATCCTGGTCCTGCTTCCCCTAAAGCTTCTGACCGGAATTGAAATCTATCCGGAAACAAGGATTGGCAGCGGCTTCTACATCGAACATTACGGCTGTATCTTTATCGCTCCCACCGCGGTCATTGGGCGCAACTGCACGATCTTTCAGGGCGTCACCGTGGGAGTCGATCTGGGCGGCCGGAAAGCAGGCGTGATTGGTAACAATGTCATAATCTGTGCCGGGGCCAAAGTCATCGGCGATATCGTGGTGGGCGACAATGTTGTCGTCGGCGCCAACACCGTAGTAACCAGGAACGTGGAGGACAATGTTGTCGTTGCCGGGGTTCCGGCCGCGGTTATCGGACGCAGGGATTAATAATGATGAAGCAGAAGAGCATACCCGTGGGGTATGCTCTTCCGGTTTCCGGTTTCTTTCCGTTAAGCTTACGGAGTCAGTACAATATTGTCAAAATCGTGATAACCGCTTTCCGTGGCAGACAGCAGGTAAATCCTGGTGGTGACCGTTCCGGCCGGGACGCTTACGGTTTTTTCGGGCATGGCCTCCCAGCCGGTTCCCTTGTGCCGGTACCTGAAATCATAAGCCACTGTGCGGTCCCCCGCGGCGTTAATAAAGGCCACAGCCATACGGGCATCCTCAGCTTTGGCGGTACCCCTGCGGGTAACTGCACCCAGCTTATACTCCTGGCCGGGGGTTAAGACAAGATCCTGATAGAGCTGCCAGTTGTAACTATTTGAAACATATTTATTGCCGTTGGCTTCAGTCTTAAGGGTACCGCCGGCTGACCAACCCTGCTTGCCCTGGCTGAAGTCGCCGTTATTAAGAAGGTTTGACGGCTGCCCGCTGCCGGGCGCGGAACCGGTCTGTTCCAGGGAGATGCTGTCAAAACCCACCGTGTTTGGATCCGGGCTCAAAAGGTAAATCCGGGTGGCGGCGGCTGCTGCCGGTACGCTGAATTTAATCTCCGGCACATCTTCCCAGCCGCTGCCATTAATTTTATACCTGACGTCCGCATCCAGTGTCCTGTTTCCTTTGCTGTCGATAAAGAAGACGCAGATCCTGGCCTCTTTGCCGGCTCCTTTTTTAGTCCGGGCATGCAAGGTGTAATCGCCGGGCTGCAGCCGCAAATCCTGATAGAGCTGCCAGTTGTAGTTGTTGACGGCGTATTTGTTGCCGCTGCTTTCCGCAGCTATGCTGCCGCCGGCTGACCAGCCCTGCCTGTCCTGGCTGAAGTCGCCGTTTACCATAAGGTTCAACGGCTTCTGGTCGTCGTCCGGGGTAGTTCCGTCATCATCATCGTCACCCGGTTTTGTAACGTCACCATCATCCCCGTCGCCAGGGTTGATCCCGTTCCCTTTCAGGGAGATATTGTCAAACCCCACCGTACTGGTGTCAACGCTCAAAAGGTAAATCCGGGTGGCGGCGGCGGACGCCGGAACGCTGAACTTGATTTCCGGCACCGTCTCCCAGCCGGCTCCCTTAATTGCATAGGTGGTGTCCGCGTCCAAAGTCCTGTTTCCTTCGCTGTCCAGGAAGAACACAGTAATTCTTGCTTCTGAACCGGTACCTTTTTTAGCCAGGGCGTTCAAGGTGTAATCGCCGGGCTGCAGCTGCAAGTCCTGGTAGAGCTGCCAGTTGTAGTTGTTGGCGGCGTATTTGTTGCC
>Ga0334890_1000493_pt1 | contig 69929 bp, 66 predicted proteins | sample GraSluR1_MG_3_FD_207220 | JGI IMG/M metagenome (GOLD analysis project Ga0334890, IMG submission 207220) | Sludge microbial communities from methane-producing bioreactor in Wageningen University, Netherlands - Granular Sludge_31_08-R1 | ecosystem: Engineered > Bioreactor > Anaerobic >... | reverse complement strand
CTTATCTACTGCCGGAGCGGCTTACCAGGGAATGTTTAAAAACCCCCTGGTTTCACCGGATATACTGGGAGCTTCAGCCGGTGCCGGTTTCGGGGCTGCTCTGGCCATATATTTCTCGTTTAGTATGCTGGGAATTCAAATGATGGCATTTGTGGGTGGCTTACTGGCAGTTGGTTTAACCTACGGGATTAGCCTGCGGATTCGGCATGACCCTATGTTGGCTTTGGTACTATCGGGTATTATGATTGGTTCATTGTTCAGTGCCGCTATTTCCTGTATTAAATATATTGCCGACCCTTACGACAAGCTTCCGGCTATAACCTTTTGGCTTATGGGAAGTTTGGCTTCAATTACCACACGGGATGTATATATGGCATTAACTCCAATACTGTTCGGCTGTATTTTGCTTTATCTTTTGCGCTGGCGCCTCAATGTTCTGGCTATGGGGGAGGAAGAGGCTCGGGTATTGGGCATTAATACCGGTGTAATGAAAACCATAGTTATTGTCTGCTGTACTTTGATGACAGCAGCATCAGTATCCATCAGCGGCATGATAGGTTGGGTAGGTCTGGTAATACCGCATTTGGCGCGAATGATTGTCGGCCCCAACTACCGGGTATTGCTGCCGGCATCTATTTTGCTGGGTGGTGGCTATTTATTGCTGGTTGATGACCTGGCCCGCCTGCTGGCCAGCATGGAGATCCCGCTGGGGATATTGACGGCACTTATAGGGGTACCGTTCTTTCTATATCTGCTATTGAACAGTAAATGGGGATGGAAATAAGTTTTGGGGGTATGGGAATGGAAATGGAATTTAGGAACCTGAGTTGTGGATATGGGCAAAGGAGAGTGGTTGATGGCATTTCTCTCAAACTTAAGGTGGGGGAAGTAGTTGGCCTTTTAGGGGCCAATGGTTGCGGTAAAACTACTCTAATAAAAACCATACTGGGTCTTTTACCAGTTCAAGGAGGGGAGGTATTATTAGACGGGAAAAATATCAGGAATTGGACTTCTGCCCAGATTGCCAGGGTAATTGGCTATATTCCACAGATGCATACCCCGCCCTTTCCTTTTGAGGTGTTGGATGTGGTTTTGATGGGACGGACAGCCCATATCAAGCCCTTTTCTTCACCCTCTCCCCAGGATGTAAAAATCGCTGAACAGGCTTTGGATATGTTGAATATCTCCTACCTGCGTGACCGGGTTTACACGGAGATAAGCGGCGGGGAGAGGCAGTTGGTTCTGATTGCCCGGGCTCTGGCGCAGGAGCCCAGGATACTCATTATGGATGAGCCCACTGCCAGCCTGGATTTTGGTAATCAAATCAAGGTCTTGAGCCATGTTAAGCAACTGGCGGGAATGAATATAGCAGTTTTAATGTCCTGCCATTTTCCTGAGCATGCTTTCATCTATTCCAACCGGGCGGTGCTATTGAATGAAGGAAAAATCCTGCATAGTGGAACCCCGGGTGAAACCATAACTGCGGAGAGATTAAAAACACTATACGGGGTAGATGTGGATATAGTAAGTGTTAAAAATCGCATGAACCAGGAATTGCGGGTTTGTATCCCCTCCAGGAACTTCGCGTTACAACCCATGCAATCAATGGATAGGAGAAAAGAATATGCTTTCGCTTGAAGCAGCCAATGAACTTATCTGGAAAAAATTTAGAGAACTACCGTTGGAGTATGTTAACTTTTGCGATGGAATCACTTTTAGAAAGGTAGAAGCAAATGAATGTGATCGTTAAGCGGCAGGAATCTATTTTGGAGGAGGTGTTGGAGCAGTTAAAAGTATTATTGGGGGAATCGATAAACGAATTGACCATTGAACGGGTGGTTATTGGCGTCTTTTTTACCGGAGTAAAACTGAGCAACGGCCAGGGAGGAATTTGCGCTACCCCGGTTAAGGTGATGCCCGATGCCGTTTGTTGTTCCAGTTCTACCGGACGCATGCCCCGCGCTGGCATGCTAAAAGGTCGTCGAGCTTTGGAAATAGCAGAGGAAGCCATTCGAGAAGGAGATACAGCACTTAAAAAAGCCCTGGCTATAGCCATTTTAAGTGCCCTATCTGCTACTTCCTGGGTTAATAACCCACCTCAGGATTATGTAATCAAACGAAACACGGACCCTTTGGATATGGTTTTTTCCCAAGATAAAAATGTCGCTGTAGTCGGGGCCCTGGGTCCCCTGCTGAAAAAGTTAAAAACCGGGAAGGTTCCCTACCGTGTTCTGGAGATGGATATCTCTACCTTGAAACCCGAAGAAATACCTTATTTCTGCCCCCCGGAAAAGGCAGCGGAGGTATTGCCCTGGGCGGATATAATTGTCAGCACCGGAACCACTTTGATTAACGATAGTCTTGAAGAACTCCTTATCACTGCCCGCCCGGATGCTCAATTCATAGTGGTGGGGCCATCAGCCAGTATATTGCCCGGGCCTTTGTTTGCCCGGGGCGTTAGTTCTATAGGAGCTGTTCTGGTAACTGACGCCGACCAACTCCTGGACATTTTGGGTGAAGCCGGGGCTGGTTATCACTTTTACAGCCGTTGTGCGGATAAGATAACCCTGTATCCCCGAAAAGACAATTAAAGTTCATCCATATTATGGACTGGATTTCCCACACAAAATCCAAAGTATATTTTTATTGAGGACATTATGATGAAGGCATTCGCATTTGACTGAGCCAGGTTTTTAAATAAAGCCTTTGTAGTAAAACCTTGAACAAGTTTTTAGCCAAATAAGAGGAGTGGAGGTGAAACAAAGAATTCCGAGTATTATCAAATGCTGGAGCGGGAGTTAATCACATTGTCAGGGGAACGGAGATTAACTATGCTTCGGCATGAAATCAGTTGTTGCCAACAATCAGTTTTCTAAAAGCAAGTGAAAGGGAGGAATAAATTTGAAAAGAACAAGAAATATCGTGGTATTACTGACCATATTAGCACTGGTACTTAGCTGTTGTCTGGTTGGTTGCAGCAAAGAGAAGGCGCCGGAAACAACCCCGCCAACCGAGCCCACTGTACGTACTATTGTTGATGATGCACAACGGGAGCACACCATACCAACTGAAATAAAGAAGGTCTTCTCTACCAGCCCGGTAGGAACCATTCTATTGTATACCCTGGATCCGGAATTATTGATTGGCTGGAACTATGAACTGCGCGAAGGTGAGAAAGAATATATATTGCCTGAATTGCACAACTTGCCTAATTTAGGGGGTTGGTATGCCAAGGCTACCTGCAATACCGAAGAACTGTTAAAAATTCATCCCGATATTATTATATCCGTAGGTGTAATAGACGACATGGCGATTTCCCAGGCCAACGAGATACAGGAGCAGATCGGTATTCCAGTTATCCTTATTAATGGCGAGCTGGCGAATTTCGATAAGACTTACGAGTTTGCCGGTAAGTTGTTGAATAGGGAGGAAAAAGCCCAGGTACTGGCAGCTTACTGCCAGAAAGCAATAAGTGATGCTCAAAACAAATCAAAAACCATAGCCCCGGAAGAACGCTTGAAAGTGTACTATGCTGAAGGTGCCGCCGGGCTGGAAACTGACCCCAGGATGTCACGGCATACGGAAGTTCTGGAAAAGGTAGGGGGAGTAAATGTGGCTGAGGTGGCCATGAAAGGCGGCATGGGCATGACCCCGGTTTCATTGGAACAGGTTCTTTCCTGGAACCCTGATGTGATTATCAGCTGGAACAGGACTCAAGGTGGTTATTTTGACAAAATAATGACTGATCCCAAATGGGAGGGCATTGCTGCGGTTCAGAACAAAAAAGTCTATGCGGTACCCAGTGGTCCTTTTAATTGGTTTGACCGTCCTCCTTCGGCCAATCGCATACTGGGCATTAAATGGCTGGGCAACCTGCTTTACCCCGATATATATAAATATGATATGGCAAAAGAAACAAAAGAATTTTATAAAAAATTCTACCATTATGACCTGACGAATGAAGAGTTGACTTCCCTGCTTAAGGATGCAGGAGGCAAGTAAGTACTACAGGGTTATATCCGGAGAGTTTTACAATTAAGCTTTGAACGAGGAGATATAAAAGTGTATCTGAAATTTCTACAACATGAAGTTGATTGGTGGATTATCATGAGGAGGACTGTTTAAGTGAAGTGTATGATTTGCGAGAGGTTTTGTAAGATCCCTGAGGGTAAGAGTGGAGCTTGCGGCCTTTATCTCAATCAGGGAAATGAAATAGTAGAACGTTACCCCAACCGCTACCTGATAACCACCCCGATTTCTATTGAGACTATGCCTATGTTGCATTATTACCCAGGCAGCAAGTTTTTGCAGGTCAGTACCGCCGGCTGTAATTTCAGCTGTTCCGGGTGTATCTCCACAGTAATAGTAAAAGAGTTGGAAGCAGGCAGCCAGGCCCTGCGCTGCCTGCAGCCGGATGAAGTGGTTGCTTTGGCCCGAAAACAGGAATGCCTGGGGATTGCATTTCTGATAAATGATCCCCTGGCTTCCTTTTTTACCTTTAGCCGCCTGGCCCGGACGGCTAAAGAGGCTGGTCTGCTGGTCGGCTGCTCCTCCAACAGTTATTTTAGTGAACAGTCTTTATCCAGTATCATTCCTTATCTGGATTTTATCAATATTGGCAGTAAAGGTCTCAGCGATGAGAGTTACCGGCGTTGCGGCGGAAGCAGCGCCGCACCGGTTTTACGCAACCTGAATACCCTTCATGATAACGGGGTTCATGTGGAAGTGTCCTGTATACTGGAGCGCGACAACCAGGAGGAACTGCTGCAGTTGGCCCGAATAATTGCCGGCATTTCAACAGATATTCCCCTGCAGTTGATGCGCTTTATCCCCTTCGAGGACGCCGACCCCGAGCGGGAGATTTCTATTCAGGAAGCGGAGGAATTCATGCCGGAAGTAAAGCAGCAACTTCCCCATGTTTACCTCTTTAATTCACCTGGCACCCGTTACCTGGATACTCCCTGTCCTCAGTGTAATTCTACCCTGTATCGCCGCGATTTTTATGGTCCTATGGGAGCCAAATTGAAAAATCTAAAAGAAATTCACGAAGCTGCCGGAGTATGCCCTCATTGTGGACAGCTTTCGCCTATAAGCAACGGTGCTCCTGCTGACCCATACCAGGAAGGAGGTTTTCAGGGCGGCTACCCTTTCACCCGCGCCCTGGAGATGATTCAAGCTATTCTCATTGCCCTGGGGGTTGAGAATAAACAGGAGGTGGTAAAGGTCTGGGAAGAGGTGCTTAAGGAACAGCACTTGCCGGAACTGCATCACCAGATGCAAAATCCACAATCCTACCTGGTACTCTTGCGTCGTTATGGGCAGATGGTTGGACGCAGCCTGCAGGCAGAAGCCCTGGCTGGCTATATAGAAGAAAAAATAGCCCTTATCGAAGCGGGGTATCCCCGTATAAAACGGCTGCCACGCGTTTATTATTGTATGGGTAAGCCATTGTTTTGTATAAAAGGAGAACGTTTTGAAAACCAGATGGTGGAATTAGCCGGAGGGTACAGCGTCAATAAGGAAATTGATATCGATGGACGCCCCGGGGAAACCCTTACTCCGGCTGAGCTTATGGCGCTTAATCCTGAGGTAGTTTTTATTTCCGCCTTCATATCTGCGCCGGTGAAGAGCTTTTTCCAGTCCTGTGCAGAGAATGCCATCGATATACCTGCGGTTCGGGATAGCAGAGTTTTCTTGCATCCTTCTCCTGGCTGGGATTTTGGTAATCCCCGTTGGATATTGGGACTTATGAATATGGCCAATCTCCTGCACCCGGAGATTTACCATTTCGATATAGAGGAGGAAAGCCGGCGCTTCTACCAAGAATTTTACCGGAGCGACTATAATCCCGCCGTCATTAATCGCTCTTTTAGCAAGCCAACAATGCACTGGAGCTGGAAATAATTATCCGGGATATTTGCCAACCGGCGTTTTTAAAAGAGCTTGATTTCTATAGTAAGCGAGTCAGGGGAGAATCCCCTGAATCATGAAGAGGGGGAATAAAGTTGAAAAGAAACCGAAGTTTTATAGCCTTACTGACTATACTGGCTCTACTGCTGTCCTGTTGTCTGGCTGGCTGCGGTAATGAGAAGCCGAGTGAGACAACCGCATCAAAGGAGTCTGGAATACGTACAGTAGTTGATATGGCGGGGCGGGAAGTTGAGATACCTGCCAAGATAGAAAAAGCCTTTCCAACCAGCCCGGTAGGTGTAGTTTTTATTTATACCCTGGAGCCGGAATTGCTTATTGGGTGGAATAATGAACTGCGTCAGGGCGAAAGTAAATATTTACCCTTAAAATATCAGAACCTGCCTCATTTAGGTGGATGGTATGCAAAGACAACCTGCAATACTGAAGAATTATTGAAAATTCATCCGGATATTATCCTTGCCGTAGGTAATACTGACCAGATGGCAATTTCTCAGGCAGATTCAATCCAACAGCAATTAGATATACCGGTGGTTATTTTAAGCAGTGATCTGAATAAATTGGATAAGTCTTACGAATTGGCCGGGGATATTTTGAATCTGAAGGAGCAGGCCAATAAATTAGGGGCTTACTGCTGCGAGAGCGTTAAGGATGTTCAAAGCAAGGCTCAAAGCATTACGGAAGAGCAGCGTCTGAAGGTATATTATGCTGAAGGACCTGCCGGGTTACAAACGGAACCAAAGGGCTCTGCCCATACTCGGGTTCTTGATATGGTGGGAGGAGTAAATGTGGCTGATGTTGCTATGAAAGGTGGCAAGGGTTTAACCCCGGTTTCGTTGGAACAGCTTCTTTCCTGGAATCCCGATGTGATTCTGAGCTGGAATATGGGTCAGGGTGGTTATTATGAAAAGATGTTGAGTGATTCCAAATGGGAAAGCATCTCGGCGGTAAAAAACGGGAAAGTTTATGCTGTACCGAGTGGTCCCTTCAACTGGTTTGAAAGACCTCCATCAGTGAACCAGGTGTTGGGTTTAAAATGGCTGGGTAATTTACTTTACCCCGATGTATATAAATATGATATGGCTGAAGAAACCCGGGAATTTTATAAAACATTCTACCATTATAATCTGACTGATGAAGACTTGACTTCTCTGCTGAAGGATTCAGGTGGCAAGTAATGAGCTGAGAGAATTCTTTGCACAGGAGACGTTCAGGAAATTAATATTAATATATATTTAAGTGAGGGGAAAATGAAAGTGGAAATCAACGCTCTTGAATTTGACCGAATGGCCAGAGAAGTATTTGCGCCGGTTTATCCGGTGCTGGCTGAACAGATTATAAACCGGATGGGAATAAGCGAGGGCTGCTGTTTGGATATTGGCTGTGGGGGCGGGTACCTGGGACTGGCTCTGGCCCGGATTTCGGAATTGGAAACAATATTGTTTGATGAATCCCAGGATATGCTGAACCTGGCTCAGGATTATATTGGCCAAAGCAGACTGGAAAGCAGGGTTAAAACATTACTGGGGGATGTACATGAGATCCCCCTGGCGAACGAAAGTGTCAACCTGGTAGTGAGCCGGGGCTCTATGTTTTTTTGGGAAAACCGGGTCCGGGCTTACCAGGAGATTTATCGGGTACTGGCCGTGGGTGGAGCTGCTATGATTGGCGGTGGTTTTGGTAATGTGGAGTTATTGCGGGAAATAGAAGCAAAAATGCTGGAAAAGGATTCGGAATGGAAGGAAAAGAGGCAGCAACGTATCGGTAAAGGAAAGGTTGAGGTCTACCGGGAGGAACTAAAGAAGGCCGGTATTTCTTCTTTTGAAATACTACAGAGTGAGGCTGGCCTGTGGATTGTCATAAGGAAGACTGCTTAGTATTTTATGGGGACGGTTGGGCGCCAAGAAGGCGGGGGTTCTAATTCCCCGTCTCGATGCCGCGATGTGTTGAAACTCTTTGACTGTCCGATGCTTAAACAAGTGCCACTAACTCACGTTTCGGCGGTGGACGTAGCCCCCACCCTGCGGGTGTTACTATTAAGGTTGCGGTCAGGGGGGATTAAGAAGCAAATAGGTTTAGACGCACAAAAGCGAAGTTGTCAACAACCCCGTCCCCGTGTCATGGAGAGGAGGAATAAAGTTGAAAAGAAAGCGAAGTTTTATAATCTTGCTGAGTATTATGGCTTTGCTGCTGTCTTCTTGTTTGGCTGGCTGCAACAAAGAAAAACCGCAGGAAACAGCCGCACCTGCAGAGCCCGGTATGCGTACAATTGTGGATATGGCGGGCAGGGAAGTTAGTGTACCCGAACAAATCAACAAGGTGTTTTCCACCAACCCGCCGGGGACTATCTTGCTTTATACCATGGATCCCGACTTATTAATTGCCTGGAACTACTACCTGGGAGAGGCGGAGAAAAAGTTTATCCTTCCCCAGTACCATGAACTGCCCAACCTGGGTGGTTGGATGGCCAAGACCACCTGCAATACCGAGGAATTGTTGAAAATAGGGCCGGATTTGATTCTCTATATGGGTGATATTAATGATATGAGCAAATCTCAAGCCGACAATATTCAAAAACAGGTCAACATCCCAGTTGTTATGGTAAATGGCGACCTTACTAAAATGGATGAAACTTACGATTTTACCGGCAAGCTTCTAAATATGGAAAAACAGGCTGAATTACTGGGCAGCTATTGCCGGGAAACTGTAAAGCAGGTGCAAACTAAAAGCAAAAATATTGCCGAGGATAAGCGGGTGCGAGTATATTATGCCGAGGGTGCCAGCGGTTTGGAGACTGATCCTTGTGGCTCCCGCCATACCGAGGTTTTGGATATGGTGGGCGGTGTTAATGTGGCTGATGTGATTGCCAAAGGTGAGCGCGGCATGACCCAGGTTTCCCATGAACAAGTATTGTTATGGAACCCCGACTTGATTATTTGTTGGGGACAGTGTTTTAAAGAAATATTTAGTGATACCAAGTGGCAGAATATAAAGGCCGCCCAGGATAAAAAAGTCTATATGGTGCCCAGTGGTCCCTTTAACTGGTTTGATCGTCCGCCTTCGGTAAACCGTATACTGGGTCTGAAATGGCTGGGGAATTTGCTTTATCCCGAGGTATATGCTTACGATATAGCTAAAGAAACCCGGGAGTTTTACCAGAAGTTTTACCATTATGATCTTACGGATGAGGATATAACTTTTCTGCTAAAGGACTCCGGGGGCAAGTAGCAATCGTTGCAGCAGTGTGTTGAAACTGCTCCGCAGTTTCTTCCGATGCTTGAATTATTGAGGAGGTAAACAAAAAAATGCTGAAATCATCAGAGGGTAAGTCTTCCTACAACGCTTTGCTGCCCATTTATCCCCTGCTGGCCCAGCAATGTGTGGATGATTATGCTTTGGACAGCGGTATTTGCCTGGATATTGGAACTGGTAATGGTTATGTGGGTACCGAAATCGCCAAGATTAGCCGTATGGACATTTATTATATTGATATCGAGGCAGAGGCCCTGAGCTTTGCCCGGCGTAGCGTGGCCGAGGCTGATATCGATAATGAGGTGTTTTTCATAGAAGCTGATATTTGCCAGGGGCTTACCCTGGCCGATAACTTTGCTGATTTTATCATCAGCCGGGGCTCACTCTGGTTCTGGAAGGATAGGGCCCGGGGATTGGCGGAAGTCTACCGGCTCCTAAAAGTAGGCGGAATCGCCCTGGTTGGCGGGGGACTGGGCCGTTATGTCCCCTGGACGATGAGGAAACGTTTAAGCGGGGAACGCAAGAACACACTGGAGAGAAAAGGAGGAAAAAGACTTTCCCTGGAGGAAATGGAGGCCCTGGCCATAGAAGCAGGAATCTCCAGCTTTAGAGTTATGTCAGATGCCCCTGGAGATAAGGGAAGTTGGATTGAAATACATAAACATCTATAAAAGAAAGCAGGAACTCAAGCAAGCCAGGGGCCATATGGATTAGAACAGCTAAAGGAGAGGTTTGCATTGGAGAAGGTTATATTACATTGTCCCATGAATATTAGCCGGGCGTTTTCCGGGCTGATAAGTGAATTCATCCAAAGGGAATATTCCGGCAACGAATTTGAAGTATATGATGAACCGCACCGCCTGGGCAGTGAAGACAGCTTATTATCCAGTGTCAGGGAAGGCGGGCCGCCGGCTTTATATATTGGGCATGCCACCGATTTTGGCCGTTTATCCGCGCCGGAGATCACTGCCGCTTTTGAAACAATTCCTGGTTTACCCCTGGCTGAAAGCCTGCAAAGGTTAGGGTTCAAACACGAACATGCCTATTTTCATCCATTTACTATTATTCCCTTTGGGGTTATTTATAACAAAGAGCTGGTGGGAGAAAAGCGGCCGGTTAGCTGGCAGGATTTTCAGGACCCGGTCTATTCCGGTAAGATTAGAATACCTGATCGCCAAAGAACTATTTCCCGTGTGTTGGTAGGTACCATGAAGACACTTTATCCTGATGGCTACGAGAAATTTGTGGCTAATTGTGTTTTTCAGGGCAGCCCGATTGAGGTAGTTAATGCCGTCGACCAGGGCGAATACCACTATGGAATGGTCAATATTGCCTTTTCCAGGTTCTCGCGTTTAAACAATACCGCTATTATGTGGATTAAGGAAGGTTCCTTCTGCATGCCGCTGGTTATTGCTGTCGGTAAAGGCAAAGGCGAGCTGGTAAGGAAAATAGTAGATTATATTTTATCCCCGGCAGTACAGGAGTTTTTTACTCTGCAGGGATTCATCCCGGCAATATCCGGTGAAATACCGGACGTGCTGCAAAAAGATGAGCTCCATTTAATATGGAAAGGTTGGGATGAATTTTTAAAAGCGACCGCTTAATTTATAACTAAGCCCATCATATCGGTACTTTAGTAAGAAAAGTAAGGGGTAAGGGGTTAGGGTGTCAAAAGGACCGTCTGAGACCACTGAAAAAGTATCATAAATATCATCCTGAGGAGCTGCAGGCGACGAAGGATCTCTTTTGGAAATCCGTAATATTGGGACTTTAGCTAACCAGATTCTTCGCTATCGCTCAGAATGACACGCAAAAGAGCACTTTTTCAGCAGTTTCGGACCGTCTCCTTGACATCCTGATGAAAGCAGGTATATTTATTGCGTTTTATTATTGTTTCCGGCCCTCCCTCGGCGGGGAAAACAGCCGTAATGATTCATACCATCAGGCATTTGCTTAAGGACGGGATTAAAGTAGCGGCCTGCAAAATCGATTGTCTTAAGACTTCTGATGATGATAATTATCGGGCTCTGGGAATTCCGGTGGCGGTTGGTTTAAGCGAATATTTATGTCCGGACCACTTTTTTGCCGCCAACCTGGAGGAGATATACGCCTGGGGCAGTTATCATGGGGCCGAGATCTTAATCCTGGAGACAGCTGGCCTTTGTCATCGCTGTGCCCCTGCTGTACAGGGCTGTCAATCAATTTGCGTAATCGATAATCTGAGTGGAATTGACACCCCGCAAAAGGTAGGACCGATGTTAAGTACGGCTGACGTTGTGCTTATAAGTAAAGGGGATGTTGTATCCCAGGCTGAACGAGAGGTATTCCGGCAGCGAGTGGAAATGGCAAACCCGGATGCTGCGGTGCTGTCAGTCAACGGGCTTAACGGGCAGGGCAGCCTGAAATTAAAGAAAATCATAATGGAAAGCGCCTCCGTAAATCGGATTGAAGGCCAGGAATTGCGTTGTTCCATGCCTGCGGCCATTTGCTCCTACTGTACGGGAGAAACCATGATTGGCAGCAGCTATCAGATGGGGAATGTGAAGAAGGTTGATTTTGGAAAGTTTGAAAAAATGAGGAGCAAGGAACCCCTTCCCTCTTCTGACGTCTGACGACCGATGACCGATGACCGATAACTGATATATGCCAGGTGCATCTTAACGTTAAAGAACATTTGAATTCACTTTTCATCGGTGGTTGTGCCCGGTACTTAGCACAACAACAATGATGGAAAATAGACTTGAGGAATGTTTTAAAAAATGATTGATTCTATTAGCGTAATAGGAGGAAAAGATAAAGACGGCGCAGCAGAGGCCATCCCGCTCCTTGATATAAGGGCGGGGGAGATTCTCGCGGTGGTGGGAACAACCGGTTCGGGCAAGAGCATGCTCATTGCTGATATTGAACAATGGGCTGATGGTGAGACTCCGTCACAGCGCCGTATCCTCATTAACCAGATGCCGGCCGGCGAGTTTGCGGATGATAGGGTGCTGCGGGGAATGGCGGCAGAAGTCTCCCAGAACATGAATTTTGTTATGGATATGAGTGTCAAGGATTTTCTCAATTTACATGCCTGCAGCCGTCATCTGGAACAAGCAGAGATGCTGGCGGAACAAGTATTAAACTACGCCAACCGGCTGAGCGGAGAACCTATCGGCAGCCAGGACAAGCTTACCGTATTAAGCGGCGGTCAATCCCGCGCTTTGATGGTAGCTGATGTAGCGCTAATCAGTGATGCGCCGGTGGTTTTGCTAGATGAGCTGGAAAATGCCGGCATTGATCGTTTGGCGGCCCTGAAAGGGTTGGCCTTGCAGAATAAAATAGTGGTACTGGTTACCCATGATCCGATGTTAGCCTTACTGGCTGATAGACGGGTAGTTATGAAAAACGGGGGTATGTTTAAACTTCATAGCACTACCCCCGAGGAAAAGCTCCTTTTAAAAAAACTGGAACAAAGCAACCGGCAGATTTCCTTCTGGCGAGAGCAGCTTCGCCTGGGGTTTACCGTAAATGAGGAAGCCCTTAAACAATATTAGAGCAATGAAATCGCTTCAACTTCTCTTCCGTCTCCATTTTCATTTCTCCAACAGGTTTTTGTTTTACAAGTGAGATTTTATCCAGGCTTAATCTTAACAATTTCTCCATACTTTATTGAAATTTTCACAATAATTGCCCGCTATTATATAGCCAGAGTTCAAAATAATCTATTTGATTGGAGGAAGGATTATGAAAAAGAGGTCGTCTAAAGTTGCAATTTTAGCTTTATCCCTGCTGTTGTTGGTGGGGATGGTTGCCAGTGCAATGGCAGCCAATGGTACTAATGGGCAGGCAGGTTTGCGTCAGGGAAATGCGGCGGGTCAGCAAAAGGCCCAGACAACTCTCCAGGCGGTTTCTGACTTAACCGGGTTGAGTATTGCCGATATCCGCAGTCAACGGGCAGAAGGAAAGTCTTTAGCGGCTATTGCTGAATCCAAGGGAGTAAGTGAACAAGCAGTAATCGATAAAGTTATCGCTGAGCGCACAGCAATCCTGGATGAATTGAAAGCTGATAAGAAGATTAGTGGAGAACAATATCAAGCTTGTTTGAATAACATGGCTGAAAGGATTAAAGCAAATGTGGAAAGAACGGTGCTTGGCCCAAAGAATGGCAATCAGCGGGGCCAGGGCAGGGGACATATGCAGGGATTTGGCCAGGGACAAGGCCGGGGAGCAGGTTGCGGACAAAATCAGGCCAACTGTCCCTATGCTGCACCCGCTAATCAATAAGCAATAACAGATACTGCCTATAAGGGTACCCTGGATAGGGTACCCTTACTTACTAATCTTGACTCCACTGCAAAAATCCCTTTTTCTTGTATAAGGGTTGCATAAATATACAAAGCGAGCGTTGGCGAAGCCTGATTCGGAACGACACGGGGGGGCGTTCCCTACACACCCCCCTCAACCCTCACCCCTCACTTTTCTTATTAATCAATCTTAAACTCAAGATGTTATACTAGCAGTAGATAGCAAGCTGGTTAAAGGGGAATAGATCATATGGATTCACTTATTCTGCTGGTAGAGGACGAAAAAAAGATTCGCGATATGCTGTCACAAAATCTTCGTCAGGAGGGTTTTGGGGTAGCCCTGGCGGCTGACGGTCTTGAAGCTCTGCGGGTTTGGCAGGATATAAAACCGGATTTAATTGTCCTGGATCTTATGCTGCCCGGCTTATCGGGCTGGGAAGTATTGAAAAGGATTAGGCAGAAGGATAATACCCCGATCATAGTTTTGACTGCTCGGGCGGATGAAGTTGACAAATTATTGGGCCTGGAGCTGGGGGCCGATGATTATATTACCAAACCATTCTCACCACGGGAACTGGCTCTTCGGATTAAAGCTGTACTGCGGCGCAGTCGTCCCCATGAGCAGGTTACTAATATTAGCTTTCCCAATCTTTCTATTAATCCGGAGAGGTTGGAGGCATTAATAGAAGATACTCCTTTAGCATTAACCCCAACTGAATTTAAAATCCTTTTGCTGTTGGCGGAGAATCCAGGGCAGGTTTTTTCCCGCCTGCATATTTTGGACCGTGTATTTGGCGATATCTACGAGGGTTATGAAAGAACTATCGATACTCATATCAGTAATTTGCGCCATAAAATCGAAGCGACCGGGAAAAGCAAAGTTAGCATAAAAACAGTTTATGGCATTGGCTATAAGTTAGTTGCAGAGGAATAATAAAGCGAGAAATATTTTTTCAGTACTGTTTGTATCACCAGCGATAGCGGTGAGATGGAGTTTGCAATGGCAAAATCGGGTTTGGCCAATAAAATTACAACCAGCTTTATCATCGTTTCCGTACTGGCGGTTATAGCTACCAGCCTGATTATGCTGCTTATGACCAGGCAGCAGTTTTCCACATATATTGATAACTATAACCAGGTCATGCTCGATCAATGGGCTCCAATCATAAGCGATTACTATTCACAGTATGGCAGTGACGGCTTACAGGAGTATCTGCAAGCTAATACCATAGGGAATGGTAAAGCTATGGGGCAACGCCGCCACCACGGGTCAATGCCTATGGGAATGGGAATAAGGCAGGGACAACGGCTAATAGTTACCGATGCCAATAATATGGTGGTAGCAGATACCCAGGGTTTACTCATCGGACAGCCGGCCAAACTGGATTCACTTCATAGTTCAAGGGAACTCCGGGTTGATAATCAACCCCGGGCCACTTTATATATAATCAGCCCACTGGGTTCGGGCTTGTCTTCACTGGAGAATCAATTTGTCGCCAGACTCACCATAAATACAGCCATACTGGCAATTGTTATAGGCATTATTGCCCTGATATTGGGTTTAGCGCTGGGGAAGCGTATTAGCTCCCCTCTGGCCGCTTTATCATCTGCTATTCACCAGCTGGCCAATGGAAAGCTGGATGAAAGGCTAAGCTTGCAGGGTGATCGTGAATTTATGGAACTGGGGCGGGATTTCAATCTAATGGCGCAAAAGTTGGATGATGTCGAAAAGAATCGGCGCAGATTAACTGCCGATATATCGCATGAATTACGAACCCCCTTGACATTTCTGCGAGGACAACTGGAAGGAATGCAGACGGGTTCCATTCCGCTGGATATTGAAAGCATTGCTCTACTGCAGGATGAAGTTATACGGCTTTCGCACCTGGTAAAAGAACTGGACAATCTGTCCCTGGTGGAAAACCGGGCCGTATCCTTGAATTTTAGCCGCTTTCCGCTAAGCGAACTTTTGGAACATTTGATACCGGTTAATCTTGCCATGCAGGATAAGGGTATTTCCTATAGTATAGATCTTGACAGCACTATTAAGGAAATCTATGCTGACCATGACCGGCTCTTGCAGATACTCTTGAACTTATTGTCCAATGCCATGCAGCATGTAGAGCAGGGAGGCCAGGTTACCCTGTCTATTCAGCGGTATAGAAATCACCTGCAATTCGCGGTGGCTGACAATGGACCGGGTATTCCCCCCGAAAACCTGCCCCATGTATTTGAACGTTTTTATCGAATCGATGACAGCCGAAATCGCCGTGAAGGTGGAATGGGACTGGGCTTGGCCATAGCCAGGGGCTATGTTGAAGCCCAGCACGGCAAAATTTGGGTGGAAAGCAGTCCGGGTTGCGGGACTGTTTTTTACTTTACCCTGCCCCAGGAGTAATCCTGACGATTCATTTCTAAACCATCCCTGGATAATTACTTGAAAAATACAAATTGAAGAATGCCTCTACTGCGGGGGCCTGTTTTCCCCTGGCCTGCAACAGAATTCCCCTTAGCGGAATCCCGAATCCATAAACGCCTTATCGTAATTGATTCTACTGAAAAAAGTTATTAATATTCATTGGCTTGTATAAATATACCGCTCGCAGTCTTCGCATGGGCAACACCTGCGGCTTGTCTCGCGGCTCAAGGGGTACACGCCAACCTCCCATCCATGGTCGTATAGCGCTCTCGCGACGTCCTGTCGCTCGCCCCCTTTCGCCTGCTCGCCTTCGCCGGGCGTTGCAACCATGCTTCGCCAACGCTCGCTTTGTATATTTATGCAACCCTTATGCAACAAAAGGGGTTTTCGCAGTGGAGTCGTAATTACATAGTTTTAATTAAAAAGTTATTCGCTCAGCAGGAATAGCTTTATTTTTATAGAATTAAACAAATATCAACATCAACCAACAAAAACAGACAGAAATAAAGCATAGGTATAATAAAAATAAATAAAAACTAACAACAATTAATTAAATGATTTGAATACTAAAACCTTAGCGTTTAGTGAACCTTAAATTTTCATATTTTTCGGACAATTTAACAGTTAATGTCTTCGAGCCTTTTATCCTATAGCTTCAAGCCATGGATAATTGGACGAAAGGAGCGTCAATAGCTCCCCAGGGTATAGCTGTAAACGGCTGTGCCTCCCGTATTTGGAAAGAAGATATGGAACATCCTTTTTGAGGGTTAGCCGTGTTTGCTAACAAACTCAGGAGATTAACATAAGCAGGAAGGGCTGTTTCCTGCCTGAAGATGAGGATAAAGCCAGTATCAACTTTTCGATGCTGGTTTTTTATTTCCCCGTTGTTCATAGAATCACCCTCATAAAAGCGAGACGAGGTCTGTTATAGAATTTATGGAAAGGAGGTGCTGATGAAAGACCTCGCTAAAATAAAATAATATGGAATAGGAGGAAAATATATGAAAAAGAGAGGACTTGTAATTCTGGCGATGCTTGCCCTGCTGATCATCAGTGGCATGCTTATCGCAGGCTGCGGTAAGGAAAAGGCGGCTGATACAACTGCTACTCCCCGGACAATTGTCGACATGGCAGGCCGGGAGGTAACCCTCCCGGCAGAGATTCACAGTTTAGCTACGATAGGACCTGGACCGGTACTGAATAGTCTTATTTTTGCAGTGGGCGAGGGAGGTAAGATCGTCAATGGTCTCCCCGATTTTGCCCGTTCAGAACGTTGGAAGTACCAGCATAAATTTGCTCCTAACATAAGCGAACAGCCGATGGTTCAAACCAGCGATTTTCAGCCTAATGTCGAAGAAATGCTGAAACTGAAGCCGGATGTGGTTTTTACTATGGAAGCCCGCGGTAGTTGTGAACAGATAGCTGAAGTATTGACTAACGCCGGGCTACCTACGGTTTGCCTGGTATGGACCGAGCCTGACGAGGTAAAGCAGGCTATAAATATGATCGGAGAGGTATTACATCAGGAGACCCGGGCCCAGGAGTACAGTAAATATTTTGACGATACTATTGCCCGCGTGAGCAAGGTCGTTGATAGCATTCCCGAGGATAAACGACCCCGGGTGTTGCATTGCAACATTCAGAGTATGACAGCACCCCACGCCATTACTGAATGGTGGGTGGGTCAAGCAGGGGGAAAGAGTGTTACCAAGGAAGTTCGCGTAGCGGAAAATATAGAGTTCTCAGTGGAGCAATTGCTTAAGTGGGATCCTCAGGTAATTATAGTTAGTTCTCCCGACCAGGTGAATTTACTCTGTAATGATAGTCGCTTTAAAGAAGTAAGTGCCGTTAAAAATAAGCAAGTTTTTCCCACACCTGTAGGCGCCCATATCTGGGGTAACCGCACTTCCGAGCAACCGCTTATGCTCCTATGGGCTGCCAAAACCTTTCACCCGGAGGCCTTTAAAAACCTGAATCTGGAAGAAGAATTAATTCAATTTTACAAACACTTTTTCAACTATTCTATGAACGTAGAAGAGGCTCAAGAAATCCTGGGTGGCGGACCCAAGGTTGACCCGGGAAAGAAAAAGTAAAAGGAAATCCACCGCCTCGTTGCAGCGGTGTGTTGAAACTGCTCCGCAGTTTCTTCCGATTATTATAAGAATTCTAAGAATACGCCTTGAGTGATGAGGAATACGAGTCGTTTTTTTAGTTACGGCAATGTATCGGGTGGGTGGTGCCTGAATTATGCTGCTGAAATGGATTGAAATGGAGTAATAAAACATGAGGAGGTATTATTGTGAAGATCAGATGCGATTTTGTGACCAACAGTAGTTCAGCAAGTTTCGTGTTAACTGTAAAGGAAGAGATAATTGATGCCAAAATAAAACGTTTTACAGAGATCGGAAAAACAGGGTGGGTACAATTATTGGATTTTTTAAAGAAAAAGATGGGCGAAGAAGGATATAAAACCATAATTGGGAGCCAGGAATATTCCTTCACAATCAAGGAATTCCCCCTTGGAAAATCTCAGTTTTTGGCGGATGATAGTGATCCGGAGGAAATATCAAAGTCGGATTTTAGTGAATTATCAGATGATGAAATGTGGGCTGTAATAAACTGGGTGGTGGTTAAGGGAGAAAGCAATGATATTTTGGGAGTTGGAGCAACCCAGACAACTAAACCGCAATGTGAACGCGGAGGATGTAAGGTATAAAAATGATAAGAAAACACTTTAAAGGATACAACTTCGTTTGCATTCCAGAGACAGGTGTAACATTTCGCTGGGGAGACAGTATCGCAGAAGATCCCTATATGGCTCCATGGCCAGAACTTGCAGATATATCCATATCCAACTACTGTACCAATGGATGTGAATACTGCTATCGTGCCAGTAATGAGGAAGGGATATTCATGACAGTAGCAGATTACAAATTCATCCTTGGTCAACTAACAAGCAAAGAATATGGAAGCATATTTCAAGTAGCACTTGGAGGGGGTGAACCTCTCCTCCACCCTGATTTTAATGAAATACTACATGTTACAAGAGAAGAATACGGCATAATACCTAATTACACAACCTGTGGCAAGTATTTCAACCAGAAAAACATGGAAGCAAGCAAGAAGTACTGTGGGGCAGTTGCTGTCTCGTGGGATCCCTATAGGGATAACCTGTCCCTTGAAGAACTTCGCGAGCTGGGGGTACAGCTTAAAGAAGAAAAAATTCGAACCAATATCCACTATGTTATTTCAGAGAGAACCCTCATAGAGGCAATTAAACTCTTGAAAGGAAAATACGACGAATACCTGAAGGACTTTAATTCTGTGATATTTTTGACTTACAAAGCTGCTGGAAGAGCGGACAAAAGTGATGTGATTAAATCGCAGAAGAATTTAAGGGAATTTTTGGACATGGTTGACGCCCCCTTAACTAAACTAAAGCTTGGTTTTGATGCTTGCTTTGTTCCTGTTTTGATGAAGGCAACCGGTGTTGATACGGATCTTGTAGACAGCTGCGAATGCGGCTTCTTCTCGGTTTATGTGAGCGAATCCATGGAGGTTATGCCCTGTTCATTTTGTAACAACAGTAATTTTACGTACAACTTAAAAGATCTTTGTTTCAAGGATATCTGGCAGAAACATTTCTCAGCTTACAGAAGTTATGTTAATGATAACTGTAAAACAGGATGTGCAGAATGTGATGAAAGGTCAGGTTGTAGGGGAAAATGCCCATTCTACAATGATATATATCTATGCAATTTAGTTTAATTTGGAAATATCTGACCTGCTAATTTACTTTGCATTTAAGGAGGGAAATCTTTGTTTACTACACTTCTGCATACAGTACTAAACGAAGGAATAAATAAACGATTGGCTCTAAAAATATTGGAAGAATCACGCTGGCCGCAAAATGCCTTGGAATTATTTGCGGTGGCCAGTCGTCTCCGTGATGAAAACCTGGGTAAAGAGCTGTATTTTTCAGCTGGATTTGGGGGTGTACTTCCTTGTAGAATTGTGCCCCGTTGCGCCTATTGTACCTATTTTGTTGCTGAACCTTTTCCTTTGCCTGATCTGCTGGCGTGCGTAAGAAAGGTTGAGGAGCTGGGAATCCGGCAGATGCACCTGAGTGGAGGCTCCAACTTGGAAGGTTACGATAGTGAAATACTGGAGATGGTACAAGCCATCCAAGAAACTTCGGATATACAGGTGGAAGTAAACCTGGGGCCTTCTCTGTCAGCTGATACGGTCAAAGCTTTGAAAACAATGAAAGTAGTAAGCATTACCAGTTCTCTGGAGACTTTTACCCCGGAACTATTTAACCGCACCAAGCCGGGGGACAGCCTGGAAAAGCGCAAGCAGTTATTGGAAATATGCGAGCAAGAGGGTGTTCCTATCCGCAGTATGATGATGATTGGTTTGGGAGAAAAATACGCGGATCGCATCGAACAACTTTTTTACCTTAGCCGGTTTAGTCATCTCTATCACCTTCGTTTTTCCAGATTCTATCCTTATCCTCGTACTGCCCTGCACAACCAACTCCGATGTTCTCCTTGGGAATTGGCCCGTACGTTGGCGGTGGCACGCCTGATTATGCCCCGTATAAATCTGGGATTGGCTGCCGGCAATGAACCGGATGATTTGCCTCTTTGGTATGCCGCTGGTGGTGGCAATCAGCTTCTGGGGGTAATGGTATCCAACAGGAAAGTGGAAAACAAAACCAATCCCGAAGATGAGCTAATAATCATCAACGAGAGGTGTTCTGTTTATAATCGAATGCCTCTGATGCAGCGTTACCTGCAGGAAATGGGGGCTAGTGTAATAAGTAAAGAGAAAATACAGTAAGCGATATTGCAGTAAATAAAGTCACTGATGAATCATTTTTCTCGTAACCGTATAAATTTGTATTCCTTTGTCAAAGTAGAACAGCATTCCGGGGAATCTTTAATATTATCCCCATACCAGGCTATAAACTATGAAGGGGGACTACAAGTGGAGGCAGTAACTAAACATAAAATTGTAGAGATGGAAACGAAAAGAGGTTCTGGCTGGAAGATTACTATCTTATTAATTACGCTAGCACTTATTTTTATACTTTCCTTTGCTCTAGGACGATACCCGGTACCTCCAGGACAGTTACTGGAGGTGTTAGCCTCGCGGGTATTTCCTATAGAGGCTCACTGGAATGCTACTGTGGAGACGGTAATATTTCAAGTGCGCTTGCCTCGTATTTTTGCTGCCATATTGGTGGGTGCGGCCTTATCTACTGCCGGAGCGGCTTACCAGGGAATGTTTAAAAACCCCCTGGTTTCACCGGATATACTGGGAGCTTCAGCCGGTGCCGGTTTCGGGGCTGCTCTGGCCATATATTTCTCGTTTAGTATGATGGGAATTCAAATGATGGCATTTGTGGGCGGCTTACTGGCAGTTGGTTTAACCTACGGGATAAGCCTGCGGATTCGCCATGATCCTATGCTGGCTCTGGTTCTTTCCGGTGTTATGATTGGGTCGCTGTTTACGGCTGCCATCTCCTGTATCAAATATATTGCGGACCCCTACGATAAGCTGCCAGCTATAACTTTTTGGCTTATGGGAAGTTTGGCTTCGATTACTCCACGGGATGTATATATGGTATTAACTCCCATACTCTTAGGAGGGATTTTGCTTTATCTCTTACGCTGGCGTCTTAACGTTCTGGCTATGGGGGAGGAAGAGGCCCGGGTACTAGGTATTAATACTACGTTAATGAAAACCGTGGTAATTGTATGCTGTACCCTGATGACGGCAGCATCAGTTTCCATTAGCGGTCTAATCGGCTGGGTAGGGTTGGTAATACCACATTTAGCTCGAATGATTGTCGGTCCGAATTATCGGGTATTGCTGCCGGCATCTATTTTACTGGGCGGTGCCTATTTACTATTAGTTGATGACCTGGCTCGTTTGCTGGCCAGTATGGAGATTCCGCTGGGGATTTTAACTGCCCTCATAGGGGTACCTTTCTTTCTATATCTATTATTAAACACTAAGTGGGGATGGAAATAAGTTTTGGGGGGATGGAAATGGAATTGGAACTTAGGAGCTTAAGCTGTGGGTATGGGCAACAAAGAGTGGTTAACAGCTCAGGAACCCAGAATTCTCATCATGGATGAACCTACTGCCAGTCTGGATTTTGGCAATCAAATTAAAGTTTTAAGTCATGTTAAGCAACTGGCCGGACTAAATATAGCCGTTTTAATGTCCTGCCATTTTCCCGAACATGCCTTTATCTACTCTAACCGGGCAGTGCTTTTAAATGAGGGGAGAATTCTACATAGTGGAACTCCGGGTGAAACCATAACTGCACATAGATTAAAAACCCTGTACGGAGTAGATGTGGATATTGTAACAGTTAAGAACCGCATGAATCAGGAACTACAGGTTTGTATCCCTTCCAGGAGCCTGGCCGAACCAGATAAAAGCTTAGAATTAATAGAAAGTAGAAAAGAATATGCTCTTGCTTGAAGCAGCCAATGAACTAATTCGGGAAAATTTAGGCACCTCCCGATGAGGTATGTGTAAGTAGACATTTTGGAGGGAATTGACCGGATAGTGGCGGAGGATATTGTCTCTAATGTAAATGTACCGGTTTTTCCCGTTCCCGGTGTGACAGCTACTATTTTTACGGTTGCTGTGCTGAGGAGATCACCCTATATCCTCGAAGGAATCATAAATAGGAGGTTTCATATGTTTTCGCAAAATAAGAATACTTTCAAGTTAATTGCCCTGGGACTGATAATGGTTTTGACGTTGGCTCTCGTGGGTGGCTGCAGTAAAGCTGCGGGAGATAAGAGTGAACAGGCCATGCAGCAAAAAAATGAACCACCGGCTCAAGTAAACATTCAGGATATGGCAGGTCGTACTGTAGCTATACCAGGTGAAGTCAAAAGCATATTAGCGTTACACCCCATTCCTACCTATATGCTATGGCAACTAGCCCCCGACAAGATGGTGAGTAAGGACAAGGTGTTTGATGGCAGGTATCTGGCAGCAGAAAGCGTCAAGGCTTATCCAGATACAGAGATAGATAAACTAAAAAAACTGCCGGTTACCGGCGTGTTTTTTAAGGGAACCAGTCCTGAACAGATTTTGCAACTGAACCCGGATGTGATTATTACCTTGACCAAAGATCCCCAAATTGACAAACTGGCCGGCCAGGTAAACCTTCCCGTAATAGCAGTTTCCAAAGATACTCTGGCTGATTACGAGGAGTCTATGCGCCTGTTGGGCAAAATTGTGGGCAATGAAGCTCAGGCAAATAAGCTTGCTGATTGGTGGCGCGACAACATACGCACAATGTCCCAGGAAACGGGGAAAATACCGCAAGATGAAAAGCCAAGGGTATATTTTACCGGTGCCAGTGATATATTAACCACCCCGGGAGAATCAACCATAATGGCTTCCATTCTCAAGTTAGCCGGCGGGAATAATGTGGCTACAGAGCTAAGCGGAAAGCCCACCGATGAAAGTATTCCTCTATCCATGGAACAAATCTTGAAATGGGATCCGCAGGTTATTATTACCTGGAAACAAACGACTAAAGATCAAATTATGAATGGAGCCGAGTGGAAAAATGTAAGCGCTGTTAAAAACGGGAGGGTATATGTTCAGCCCCGCTATGCCAATATGGACGGTGTTACTGCATTGGTAGGAATGATTTGGGCTCATGGCAAGCTATACCACGACAATGATGCTAACTATGACAAGCTGTTTGAAGATAAGATGATTGAATTTTATTCCCTTTTCCACAATAACCTGATTAAACCTGAACAGATTGTGGAGGTGGCAGAATAAAGTGGCACGGTTTGAGCGTATTTTGGAAAAGAGTAAAAATGAGGCTATTAATGAGGAAGAAGCCTGGTATATTTTCAAGGAAACCGAGCAAGAAGAAAAAGCAACAGAGCTTTTGCAAACAGCCAGGTTTGTCCGGGAGAAAGTCATGGGGAACACCTTTAAATGGAGCGGTGGCATCGCTAGAGTACTTCGCTGCAATCTCAAACCTCTTTGTCAATACTGCCCTTACTGGCGGAAAAAAGGAGATGAACCCCTGGGCATTGAAGAGATCCTCAAGGGTGTGGATTATATTGCCAGGCATGGCCTCCAGGAATTTCACCTTAGCGGAGGCACCACATTAAGAAGCGACGGTTCTGATGTCCTTGAAATCGTTACCGCCATAAGAGCTGCCGGCTATAATGATATGGAGCTCGATATCAACTGCGGTGCCGCCATGTCCTTTGATACCCTTAAAGAACTGAAACAACTGGGAGTAAAACTCGTCAGATCCGTCTTCGAAACCATCAACCCCCAGGTATTCAATAAAGTGAAGCCTGGCGATGACCTGGAGGAAAAGAAAAAATTCGCCCGTTTAATAGGCGAGGCAGGCCTGGGGTTGGGAACAGGTATAATGGCCGGATTGAGTCCCAATGAGACTAAATACCAGGACTATGTAGATTTTATTTTCCACATTAAACACTACGAACACCTGAAAAGTGTCTATGTGTCGAAATTTTTCCCCTTTAATGGTATCCCCATGAAGGATCATCCCAGTTGTTCCGACTGGGAGGCAGCCCGGCTCATAGCTGTTATGCGTCTTGTATTGAGGGACAAGGATATCGGGTGGGCAGCGGGATGGGGGCGAGATAATTACCCCGCACCTTTAATGGCTGGTGCTGGCAACAGGGTTGGAGGTATACATATCAACCGCACCCCACATTACCATGTTTACCAAAATGAAGAGTACCTTTATGAAGATAATATGGAATTCCATAATCACATGGAATCCACGAGCAAAAAGCTTAAAGAATTAGGTATAGAAGTTACTTTGTAAAAAATAAAGGAGAATATGGAAATAAAATTATAAAATTTACAACCTGCGCTATGGCTAATGATGTGGTGGAAATAAATCCAGGCGTAAAACATTAATTAAAACCATGGCTATATGGTTGATTTGCCTGAACCTGAAGAAATTTTTATGAGGAGGGATTTTTAATGAGAAAGTCAATGGCACTACTTTTGATTATGGTTTTCTTAACCACTGTTTTTTGTACCGGTTGCGGGCAGCAGTCTGCAACCCCTGCACCCGAAGCAGTACCTGCTGAAAAGACCATCACCGACATGGCGGGCAATACGGTAGTTGTACCGGCAAATCCTGAGAGGATTGCGTTTCACTGGGCTAATCAATATGAGATAATGATGATCCTCGGTGCAGCGGATGACATAGTTGCAATACACCCTAATGTTAAAAAATTTGTATGGCTGGTAAAGTATAAGCCAGAAGTGTTGAATCTCCCCACACCATTTGCCGACCCGGTAAATTTCGAAGAATTGCTTAAGACAGATCCGGATCTGGTTTTTGAGTTCGAACACTGCACTGACACAATTGAAAAATGCAAGGAGATCGGGTTAACGGTAGCAGTGTTGTCAAAGGCTAAGTCCATAAAGAACATCCGGGAGAATATAATGTTTATTGGGCAGACGCTAGGGAATGAACATTATGAAAAGGCAAAAAAATATGACACATATTTCAGTGAAAAACTTAAGATGGTCAATTCGATAATCGCAGGCATACCCGATGGCCAGAAACCTACCGTGGCCTGTATCATTACGGATGCTTCTCTTAGAGTTGGCGGTACAGATACTATTATGGACGAATGGATAGATATTGCAGGAGGAAAGAACATCGCCCATGAGATTCCGGGATATAAAGTTGTTGATAACGAGCAACTATTGAAGTGGAACCCTGATGTGATAATAACCCCATCAAACAGAGCCAAAAATCTTATAGTAAATAGCCCTGTGTTCAAGGAGTTAACTGCAGTAAAAAATGATCGAGTCTACGTCAACCCTCACGGTTTTTTTGACTGGCAATACCCATCGGCAGAAGAAGCGCTACAGATACAATGGGCAGCGAAAACTCTGCATCCTGACCTGTTCCCGAACATTGATATGAGAAAAGAGGTAAAGTATTACCATCAGCAATTCCTGGGATTTAGCCTTAGCGAAGAAGAAATAGATACAATACTATTTCCGGAAATATATGAGGCAACATAGGATTTGTTTTTTCAGGTATTTGAACACTTTTTGTGCTTTGGCATAGGGAAAGGAATGGATGTTTCATGGATGAGCAGAGCATCATTAACTGGGATGCTTTGTGGAAAGCAGCCCAGCGTAATTATAGGAATATCAGGCCCAACCAGTGGGATTCTATGGCACCCGCACTTAAACGATGGATGTCCAATGATGAATACTTCAGGCAATTTATGGCCAATATACGCTTGTGTCCCGAATGGACCGTACTTGATGTTGGCTGTGGTCCCGGTGATATAACTATATGGGCGGCAAAAAGGTCAAAGCACGTAACAGCGCTTGATTTTTCCTCTGAAATGCTGCGCCTGCTCAAAGAGACTGCTACCAAAGAATGCTTGACTAATATCGATTGTATACAGTGCTCTTGGGAGGACGATAGACTCGATAGTGAACTGGATAAGCATGATGTAGTAATCGCATCCCGTTCTCTTGCTACGATGGCCAATCTAAAAGAAGGATTGGCTCGAATAGACGATAAGACTAAGCGTTGCGCATATGTAACCATGGGGGCAGGGTTCTCCAGCCCACTCAAAAAAATGGTATATAAAGTTATGGGCAAGGAAATTTCCGATCCCCCGGGTTACATATATGCATATAACCTGCTATATCAGATGGGTATTCGTGCAAATGTGAAATTCATTGAGGGACGTTCCAGGTATATCGATCTGAATGATGCACTTGAACAATGCCGCTGGATTGCCGAAGACCTCAGACCATCTGAAGAGAAAGAAATTGCCGGACTCCTGAATGATTGCTTAATAAAACGGCAGGACGGCATCCTGGAGTTTCCTTATAATGACATATGCTGGGCGCTGATGTGGTGGGAAAAATTTTAGGTGTTCTATATAGATATAGACTTTGCCTCCTGAATCCTAAAGTTATATCGGCACATTAAATAGACTAGTTCAAGGTAAATATTATGATGCTGTTTTTCCGGCTAGAGTGTGGGCAACAGCATTACTACCCCGCGCGATCTGGAAAATAATGAGGATGTGCTAAGATCTATCTCAGCGTCAAGGCGGTCATGAAAATATAGGATTTTGCGTAAAATCGCCCTAAGAGGAAGGGTTTACGGTATGCTGGATAACTGAAATATAGCAAGCAATTATTTGTCTTTGTCAGGCTGCTCCATATTACGGATATATGCAGTATTCTTGCCAGCACCAGTCTTCAGGATATATCCCTCTCTTAACAACGATGCCAGAGTTATCTCAACAGTTGATGTGCTGATGTCCGGACATTTTTCCAGAATCATGCGTTTTGACAGTTTTTGCAGGGTGTTGTCAAACAAAACGCGGATACGTTCAGGCTTGGATAGACTGCGATTTTGCATCAATTCTACACGGGAAGAAAACTCTTTATAGGCGCTTAATATAACCTCCAGGCAGTACTTAACAAATGGAGAGTAATCGTTTCCTCCCTCATACCAGCCGCTTGAGCTCTCCAGTAATACTTCATAGTAGGTTTCTTTTGTCTTTTCAACAATCATCTCAATACTAATATATTTGCCCACTACGTAACCTGAACGGTACAAGAGAAGCAATGTCAGCAAGCGGCTCATTCGCCCATTTCCATCATTAAAGGGGTGAATACAAAGAAAATCCAAAATGAACATGGGTATGAGCAGTAACGGATCATATTTTTCGGCATTGATTGCTTCAATAAAGGTGCTGGTCAGCCGGTTAACCGCCTCGGGAGTTTCAAATGCTGATAAAGGCTGAAAGCGAACCTTGCTGCGGCCGCTGGAATCTATTTCAGAGATAATATTATCTGAGTTTTTAAATTTGCCGCCGCTGGAGACCGGGCTGAACTGGTAGAGGTCTCTGTGCAAGTGAAGAATTACATTTGTACGCGGTACCACATAGTCATAGCTTTCGTGGATCGTGCTCAGAACCTCTCTATAACCTGCAATTTCTCGCTCGGAGCGGTTACGCGGCTCCGCCTTGAACTTTACCAGAGCATCCAACCGATCATCGGAAGTATAAATACCTTCGATTCTATTAGAAGCTCCAGTGCTTTGGATAATCGCTATTTCAAGCATCGCCTCCAGTACATCAGGCTTTGCTTCGATAAACAATTCTTGTTTTCCTTTATATTCATGAATTGCAGATACCAGATTCATCAATTCATGGTTCATTAGTTCATTGGGAACGGCCGTATAATCAAACTCTCTCAACGACTTGCCTCCCTTCTGCACAATATTACTGCTAAAATATGCAGAAGTCAAGCGATATAGGTCAGATTAGAAGGTTTTCTTTCTGCACAATTCATTATAATTCTGCATTATTATATATAGATTTTGCGCAGAAACAAGAAAAGAAACATCCCTGATTCTCTGTATGCCACAGTCTCCACAATTAAAGAGATAGTGCAGATATGGGAAACCTTTTGCTAAGTATTACAGCAGGTATTATCTCAGGGGTAATAGTTGCAAGGTGGCATCAGCACACTGGTGCTTATTTATTCATGCATTGAAATGAGGATTTTAAATCTGAAAGAAATTCTTTCATCACGTTTTGTGCCTGAGCGTTAGCGAAAGGAATGGTTATAAATATGTGAATTTATAATCGCTAAAAGGGTTGACTAAGATAAATCTGGTTCTGATAATATAATGTCGGTCCTCCGACACAACATAAAACTAATACCTGCGATAATTTCTGTGGTTGCAACACTTACTGAAAAACCAGACATTTGCCAGAAAAAGAAAATCGCGCCAACCGCGCGGTTACTTAAACTTAATAATGGTCGGGGCGACAGGATTTGAACCTGCGGCCTTCTGATCCCAAATCAGACGCGCTACCAAGCTGCGCCACGCCCCGAACTTCTTCATGATATCATCTATGAGGGATAGCTGTCAATTGGGGTTGAAGGCTCTGAAGACTCTAGGGCTCGACATCATTGATAGCCAGATCATAAGCCTTCTGCAGGGCATGATGGGTATATGGTCCTACAATACCATCAGCTATAAGTTGATTATCCCTTTGGAATGCAGTTACCGCGGCTTCGGTTTTAGGGCCGAATTTGCCATCGGGTTTGGCCCGGTAGTATCCCAGTGTTCTCAGTATCCTCTGCACCTCTTTCACATCACTGCCTTCATCACCCCTCGAAAGAACCCGTCCCGTATTGGCTTTCCCGAATATATTAACCGGTGTACCCAGGGGAGTCCGGTCATAAAGCTCAATTACATCAGCATTATACATGCGCACACAGCCGTGGCTGGCAGCTTTGCCAATAGAACTGGGGCGGTTGGTTCCATGGATGCCATATCCTCCCCAGGGAACACTGAGTCTCATCCAGCGAGCACCAAAAGCTCCTCCGGGATTGACAGTTTTTTGGACTATGGTCCAATTTCCCAGTGGGGTAGGAGTTTGCGGCTTACCCACCGCTACCGGATAGGTTTTCTTGAAGCTGCCAGAGGTGTAGGTAAGCTTTCTTTTTACCACATCTATACTGATGCGGGGTTGCTCCCAGGTCTGGCCCTCTCGCTTGCTTTGCAGCCGGATTGAGGAACCGGCTTCCAGCTGAAGCCAGGTATTGGGATCAACAATGCCATCAACTACGAGACCCCGGCTGGCTTGAAAGGCTTTTAGCGCGGCTTCGCTTTGCTCTCCGAATATCCCATCTTCCGCTCCGGGATTATATCCTAACTCCTTTAGTCTCTTCTGCATTAAATGAATGTCAGGTCCGGACATCCGTATTTTTTCTAACCGTAAAAATCTGCTGGCATATACCATATTCCTCATGCTCCTTATATGCTTGCTTAATATCATAATATTTATCTTTTTGGGATATGTTCCGGATAGCTTAAAACGAGCCAGGCATAAATTGGGATTTTAGCAATTTAAATTATTGCTCAAAAAAAGCAGATAAAAATTTACAGAAGCTGGAAGGAATTCTAAAACAAATGTGGAATAAGTTGGAAAGAAGATATGAAAGCTAATGAATATGAAGGGAATTTCTTTCATGATGTTTTGTACCTTAAGAAAGGAATGGTAAATATGAAGGAAAGTATGGAAACAAATATTAACGAAAATACTGATTCATCAATTACTTCATTATCCGAGCAGGCGGCGGAAAAAATCTTGAAACATGATATTACCGGGGCTTATGAAATCCTGGTAGAGGCGATAAAAGCAGATGTCGAAAACATTGAGATATTGAATCTTGTAGCCCGCTGTTATTTCCTCTGGGGTGATTTTGAAAGAGCGGAGCTTTGTTGGAAAAAAGTTTTAGAGTTGGATACGGCCAATCCGGAAGCTTCTTTGTCCCTGGAGGATTTGCAAGACCCACCCTTTCAATTCTGGTTAAAGCGCTATTATGAAGCCTTGAATCAGGTGGAAAACCGGAATTATGAGGCGGCTAGAAATTCTCTGTGGGAACTGTTACAGGAAAAAGACTGTTTTGTGGGGATTTACCAACTTTTGGGTTTGTGTTACCTGGCGGAAGCAGATCGCTATTCGGCGCGGAGAGTATGGAGCAAAGGATTGGGCTGGGATTCATCCAATCAACCTTTGTTAAATTACTTGAATATTTATGAAGAAGAGTCTTCACAGATAGTAGAATTGGAAGAAGCGAGTGAAAAATGGATTCACTGGCCGGCTTTACCCCGAATAAGACTGGCCTGGTTGCTTTCCGGGGTGTTGTGTACGGTCTTGCTGGTACAGGGAGTTAGTTATTTAGTCGGTCAGCGAGATAATGATGAAAAGCAATCCAGTAAGAATAAACAAGAAGTGGAGTATTTCCAGCAAAAAATTGAGAAGGGGAACAAGGCTCAGATGGTTTTATCAGAAAAGCCGGCGGTTCGCTTTTTACCGGAAGAGATTAATAGCAGAGGTGAGGAAAACAGCATGGCGGGGGCTGATTACGATCTGGAACAGGAAAAATGGTATTACTCCGAGGGTTATCAGGCATATTTAGCCGGTGATTTTAAGAAATCTGCCAGCAACCTGGGTATGGTGGTTTCTATGCAATCGAAGACTTATCTCCATCGTGAAGCCTTGTATTATCTGGCCCGGGTTTATTATATCAATTCCGACTTTAAAAATGCGGAAAAATACTTCCTGGATTATACCAGGGATTTTCCTTCCACCAATTATTATGATGAAAGCCTCTTTTATCTGGCTTGCATCTATTACTTTGACCAGCAAGAAGATAAAGCCCGGGAGAAATTGGAGAAACTGTGCGAAGCAGTCCCGGATAGCGGATATCTAACCAGCAAAATGGCGCTTACTTTGTTGGGAGCTCAATAAATGCAAGGTGTAAGGGGCTAGCGGGAGAAGATAAAACGGGGGGTGATGTTCCAGGGTAGAGGACATCCCCCTCATTTTTTCGTATAATTTACATAACATTACTTAGTCTAAAAGAATTATTTTTGATATCATAGTAAATAATAACACTTGACTCTGCTTAGAATACCTGATGCTTGATAACTTTAAGGATTAACCCCGGTGCTTTTGGTTTACGAGGGCTTTAGAAAGGGGAAATGAAAGATGGCTAATAATGGAGATTATCGGGAGCCCGATTGGACAAAGAATCGCGGAGACAGGCTTAATGCGCCGGCAATTTTACTTTTTATTATAATTGGAGCTTTTTCAATCTACGCCTATATTATTATGCAGCAAATCTGGCTTACGGTAATTTTGGGCATAGCGGCCATACTTGCAGCCTGGTCGCTCAAGGTAGCCCGGGAGTGGGATCGGGTGGTTGTCTTAAGGCTGGGTAAATTTCGTAGAATGGCCGGACCGGGTCTTTTTTTCATAATTCCTATCATTGATGAAGCTCCCATCTGGATTGATATGCGGATTAGAACCACCTTTTTTGCAGCGGAGAAAACTTTGACCAAGGACAATGTTCCGGTAAATGTGGATGCGGTAATGTTCTGGGTGGTGGATGACCCTATGAAGGCGGCCCTGGAGGTGGAGGAGTACCAGAAAGCGGTTTTTTGGGCGGCTCAGACCACCCTGCGGGATATGATTGGAAAAACTGAGCTATATGCTATGCTGGCCGGAAGAGAACATATAGATGAAGAGTTAAAAGTTATGATCGATGCTCGTACCCATTCCTGGGGAGTCTCCGTTCGTTCGGTGGAAATTAGGGATGTCATGATACCGGATGAACTGCAGGATGCCATGTCACGAGAAGCCCAGGCAGAGAGAGAACGCCGGGCTCGGGTTATATTGGGAACTGCAGAATTGGAAATAGCCGACAAGTTTGCCCAGGCCGCCACCAGATATCATAACAATCCGGAAGCGTTCAGTTTAAGAGCGATGAATATCCTTTATGAAGGAATAAAGGAAAAGGCTTCTCTGGTTATTGTTCCCAGCAATATGGTGCATTCCTTGAATCCTGGTTCTATTCTGGGTTATGTAAGTAAAATGGAGGATAAGGAAAATGGCGATTAAAAGAAATTTGATATTATTAATTACATCAGCTCTTTTACTTGGCGTACTTGGTGGCTGCGGTGGGCAAGTAGCTCAATACCCGCAGAGGAGTCCCGACTTGCCGCCTCCTGCTGATAAACAGATGTCAGCTTTAGATGAAGTTATTACCGACCCCAATATAAAAAAAGATACAAACCTGGCGCATGATGAGAATATCCAGGAATTGAAGCACCTGAAATATGGGGTTAGGCCGGGGGAGGGTAGTGAGCTTTCCTCCCCGGATTCCAAAGATTCTTCAGAGCCGGGGGCAGCTCCGCTGCGGAAACCTCGCGCTAGCTACAGAGAGGAACCATATACCCGGGTTAATATTCAATTGCTTACGGTGGAGGAATTGGATGCTGTAGTAGAGGAATTGATAAAGCAGGATTATCTACAACAGAAGCCGGCTACTGAAGAAGAGCTTGGTAATGCCTTGAGCCGGTTTCAGAGCGATCACAATCTGACTCCGACAGGCCAGGTAGATGCTGCAACCCTGGAATTAATAAAGGGTAAATAGACAAACTTGACTTATGCTTGTGGAATTAATTATTTTTTAGGTATAAAAAAAGTCTTGGAAGTTACTAAAGCGGTAGAATATCACCTGTCTCAGGCGAGGAATGCGGGTTTTAATCTCATCTTTCGCTTCATTATTATACCTCGGCAACAGCCGGGGTCTTGTGTTTTAAGTTAAATTAGGGTAAATTCTTAAGAGGATTATTCAGGAAACAAAAAACACCAATAATATAGGTCAGGTGCAGTATTCGTAAAATACAGCAACAAGCCAGGCTAAATTAATGAAAGGGTTAGGAGGAGCATAAATGACCGCAAAATTAGAGAAGATAGAAAACAGCGAGGCCTACATTGAAATAGAGGTTAGTGCCGAGCAGGTTGAGGAAGGGCTACAGTACGCTTATCGCAAAGTAGTCAAACAGGTTGCTATTCCTGGTTTTCGTAAAGGAAAAGCACCCAGAGAGCTCTTGGAACTCCAATTTGGCAAGGAAGTGCTTTTCCAGGACGCTCTGGAATATATTGTTCCAGAAGCCTATGAAAAGGCCCTGGAGGAATTAAACATCAAGCCTATAGCCCAGCCGGAATTTGACATCAATGACCCGGAATCAGGCCAACCCTTTAAGTTCAATGCTCGTGTACCGGTCAAGCCGGAAGTCAAGTTAGGGGAAATAGAGGGCATAGAGGTTGAAATACCTGATTTTCAGGTAAAAGAAGAGGATGTTATTCAGAGACTTGAAGATATGCGTCGGCATTATGCTCAAGTAGCAGAAAAAATAGAAGAACCGGCTGCTATGGGAGATAAGTTGAACATTGATTTTGAAGGTTTTATTGATGGTGAAGCATTTGCCGGGGGCAGGGGAGAAGACTATTCTCTGGAGTTGGGTTCCAATACTTTTATTCCTGGTTTTGAAGAACAATTAGTAGGGTTGAAGGCCGGGGAAAGCAAGGATGTGCTGGTTACTTTCCCGGAATCGTATCATGCCGAGGATCTAGCGGGCAAAGAGGCTGTTTTCCAGGTTAGCGTTAAAAGAATTGAAACGACTGAAGCCAGGGAACTTAATGATGAGTTTGCCCAAGAAGTTAGCCAGTTTAATACTATTGATGAGTTGCGCCAGGATATTAGGAAGAACCTGGAGGAGATGGCGGAAAGCCGCCGTAAAGAGAGTATTAAAACCGAGCTAATGGAAAAGGCCCTGGAAAACTGTGATATTCCTGTCCCCGATGCGGTTATTAATATGCAGGTGGAACGGATGTTGCAAGATTTTGAGCAAAGAATGGCTTATCAGGGCTTGACTCTGGAGCAGTATTTCCAGTTTACCAACAGCAATCGGGAGGACTTCAGCCAGAAAATATGGCCGGAAGCTGAGAAATCAGTGAAAGGTGATTTTATGCTGGAAAAACTGGCTGAGGAAAAGGGGATGGAGGTCAGTGAAGAAGAACTGAATGAACACATTATGAAACTGGCCGATAGCTTTGGAATGGAAGTAGACAAGATAAAGGAAGAACTGGGCGATGCCATCGAGAACATCAGGACCGGGTTAAAAATAGATAAAGCGATTGACTTCCTTATCGACAAGGCTGTAATTAAGGAAGCAGCAGAGATAGCCACAGCGGCAGCTGAATAACTCGCAAAGTGACAAGTTTAATTAAGAATTAAAATTCAAGGGGTGATTATTTATGTCATATCTGGTACCTATGGTAGTGGAACAAACTAATCGAGGGGAAAGGTCTTACGATATTTATTCGCGTCTGCTTAAAGACCGGATAATATTCTTGGGTAGTGGTATTGACGATACTGTAGCCAATCTGGTAATTGCCCAACTTCTATTCTTGGAAGCGGAAGACCCGGACAAGGACATTTCGTTGTATATCAACAGCCCGGGCGGTTCGATAACGGCAGGGATGGCCATATATGACACTCTGCAATATATCCGCCCTGATGTCTCCACCATTTGTGTAGGTTTGGCTGCCAGTATGGGAGCATTCCTCCTGGCGGCAGGAAAAAAAGGCAAGAGATATGCCCTCCCCAATGCGGAAATCATGATTCACCAACCGGCAGGGGGAACCCAGGGACAAGCCACTGATATCGAAATCCATGCCCGGCGTATAATGAATATGAAAGAATCTTTAAATAAAATATTGGCTGAAAGAACCGGCCAGCCCCTGGAGCGAATCCAAAAGGATACCGATCGCGATTATTTTATGACTGCCCAGGAGGCCAAAGAATATGGTATTATAGATGAAGTAATAAGCCATCCGAAGAAGACCAGCAAGAAATAACTTTTGGCCAAAGAGAGGTGGATTTATGCACAGATACGGGGATGAAAAAGGGCAATTGAAGTGTTCATTCTGTGGCAAGACTCAGGACCAGGTTAAGAAACTTGTTGCTGGACCGGGTGTGTATATTTGTGACGAGTGCATAGAGTTGTGTAATGAGATAATTGAAGAAGAGTTGGCAGATGACCTGGGTTTTGAACTCGGGGATATTCCCAAACCACAAGATATTCGCGAGATTCTCGATGATTATGTTATCGGTCAGGATCGGGCCAAAAAGTCTCTGGCTGTCGCTGTTTATAATCATTATAAAAGAATAAACTTGGGGATGAAACTGGATGATGTGGAACTTCAGAAGAGCAATATAATGATGCTGGGGCCGACCGGTAGTGGCAAGACCTTGCTGGCCCAGACTTTGGCCCGGATATTGAATGTTCCCTTTGCCATTGCTGATGCCACCTCCCTAACCGAAGCCGGTTATGTGGGCGAAGATGTAGAAAACATCCTCTTAAAGCTTATTCAATCCGCTGATTACGATATTGAAAAAGCAGAAAAGGGAATAATCTACATTGATGAAATCGATAAAATCGCGCGTAAGACAGATAATCCCAGTATTACCCGGGATGTATCGGGCGAAGGGGTGCAGCAGGCCCTTTTAAAGATTCTGGAAGGAACTGTAGCCAGTGTCCCTCCGCAGGGAGGGCGAAAACACCCCCATCAGGAGTTTATTCAGATAGACACCAGTAATATTCTCTTTATTTGTGGGGGAGCTTTCGAAGGTATAGACAAGATAATTGAGAACCGGATAGGACAAAAGGTCATGGGTTTTGGTGCTGACATCAAGAGCCGGGAAGAGAAAAAAATCGGGGAAATCCTGAATATGATTCTTCCCCAGGATTTATTGAAATACGGCCTTATTCCTGAATTCGTAGGAAGAGTGCCCATTATTGTCACCCTGGAGGCATTGGATATTGATGCCTTGATAAGCATTCTCACCGAGCCCAAGAATGCCCTGGTCAAACAGTATAAAAAATTGTTTGAACTGGATGGGGTGGATCTCGAATTTAAGGAAGATGCCCTGCAGGCTATTGCTGATGAAGCCCTGCGCCGGAATACCGGGGCCCGAGGTTTAAGGGCAATAATTGAAGATATTATGCTGGAAGTAATGTATGAGATTCCTTCTCGCCTGGATGTTACTAAAGTGGCCATTACCCGGGATGTAATTGAAAAGAAGGAGCAACCTCTGCTGGTTACTATGGAAGCGCGGCGAAAAGTTAACTAGTCTCTGTGGTAGGTTCTATAATAAAGGTTTTGCAGTAAAAGCAATATTATCTTGTGGAAAAGGTAGCGAAAGCTACCTTTTTTTACTGAGTTTTTTTCTAATCCCAAACTGGAGCTCAGGGAATAATACAAAAAGCAGAAAGGAAAGGAAAAAACTCATGAATGAATTTTTTGCCCAATATAGCGGTATCCTCTATTTGATACAGTTGTTCTTTGCGATAGTTATTGGCTTATATTTTTGGAATCTCTTGAAGAACCAACAGAGCCATAAAACAGTAATGGTAAAGGAATCGGAAAAAGAGAGTTCCAGGTTAAGACAGATGCGTAACATAAAACTTAGCGAGCCTTTGTCCAGTTTGACCCGTCCTGCTCAGATGGATGATATTATCGGACAAAAGGAAGCAGTCTCCATTCTTCGTTCCGCTCTTTGCGGGCCGAATCCGCAGCATGTTATAATATTTGGGCCTCCTGGGGTAGGTAAAACTGCGGCGGCACGGCTGGTATTGGAAGAGGCTAAAAAAAACCCCCTGTCTCCATTTGGAAAAGATGCCAACTTTGTAGAAGTTGATGCCACTATAAGCCGTTTTGATGAAAGAAACATAGCTGATCCATTGATTGGTTCAGTGCACGATCCCATATATCAGGGGGCTGGAGCTCTGGGTTCAGCCGGCATTCCCCAACCCAAGCCGGGAGCCTGTACCCGAGCCCATGGGGGCATTCTTTTTATAGATGAAATAGGCGAATTACATCCCTTACAGATGAATAAATTGCTAAAAGTTTTAGAAGATAGAAAAGTTATGTTGGAGAGTGCTTATTATACAGAATGCAACCGGACTATCCCGGTATATATTCATGAAATATTTAACCATGGGCTGCCCGCTGATTTTCGCCTGGTGGGTGCTACCACACGCTCACCGGATGAATTATCGCCTGCTTTGCGTTCACGCTGTCTGGAAATCTTTTTTAATCCCCTTGCCAAAGAAGATATAGAACGGATAACCCTTAATGCCGCACAAAAAATCAATTTTCCCCTGGAGAATGCAGCTTTGGAGGAAATAAGCCGCTATGCCGGTAATGGAAGGGAAGCGGTTAATATGGTTCAACTCTCGGCGGGAATAGCCCAGGTGGAAAAAGAAAGCAAAATAAGCCTCTCTATCGTGGAAAAAGTTTTAAACAATGGCCGATTTTCACCGCGCCGGGAAATCAAGATAAAGGAAGAAGCAATGGTAGGGGTAGTTAATGGACTGGCCGTGTTTGGCGCCAATATGGGCACTTTACTGGAGATAGAGGCGGCTGCTTTACCTGTGGCCAAAGGCCAGGGAAACTGGACGGTTACCGGGGTGGTAGATGAAGAACAAGTTGGAGGACAGGAAAGACAATTCCGGCGTAAGAGCATGGCCCGAGGAGCGGTGGAAAATGTCCTTACTGTTTTGAGGTCTATTTATGATTTGGAAATTGGAGATTACAATATCCATCTCAATTTCCCCGGGGGTATTCCCGTAGATGGACCTTCGGCGGGTATAAGTATGGCCACTGCCATCTATTCGAGTATCACCGGTAAAGTAGTAGACAATCTTTTAGCTATGACCGGGGAAATTTCTGTCTATGGCAAAGTTAAGCCGGTGGGAGGAGTTATAGCTAAAATTGAGGCTGCCCGCAGGGCTGGTGTGCAAAAGGTTATTATTCCGGCAGAAAACTGGCTTAATATTTTTGATGATTTTCCCGATTTAAAAGTAATTCCGGTTGGAGATTTGGATGAGGTCTTTACCTGGGCATTTCTTGAGCAGGAAGTATTTCCCGCTACTACAGATAAACCGTTGCCAACGATTAATGAGCCCGGTCTTGGCGTTTCAACTTGATGATTGCTGGTAAAGCGGCAACTGCCTGGAAATCGATTACAGGCGTTATTGCACTGAATTAACACATATAGTAGAATAGATGTGCCTGGGAGGTGTTTATTTATGCCAACAGAAGAACATCAAACATATAGAGAACTACCTATGCTGCCTCTCCGCGGGGTATTGGTTTTCCCCTATACCGTCATTCATTTGGATGTAGGGCGAAAGAAGTCCATAAATGCCATAGAAGACGCTATGCTGGGTTCCAAGGAGATATTTTTAGCAACACAGAAGGAAGCTCAAACCGATGAGCCGGATGAAGAAGACATTTATGAAGTAGGTACGGTTGCTGAAATAAGACAAATATTAAAAATGCCGGGTGGAACCATGCGGGTTCTGGTTGAAGGCTTATTCCGAGCGGAAATTAATGCATATCTCACTAATGAGCCTTATATGAAAGTGCGGGTAGAAGAATTAAAGGATAAAAAGCTTAAAAGCCCTGAGTTGGAAGCTCTCATGAGAAACCTGGTGGGTCAATTTGAACAATATGTTAGGATGAGCAAAAAGATTCCTCCAGAAACCGTGGTTTCAGTAGTAGCTATTGAAGAAGGGGGAAGACTGGCTGATGTAATTGCATCCCATCTTAATCTGAGAATAAACGAAAAACAGCGTATACTGGAATTGAGCGATGTTAATAAGCGATTGAATTATCTTTGCGAACTGCTGGCCAAGGAAATGGAAGTTCTGGAATTGGAAAGGAAAATCAATATCCGGGTTCGCAAGCAGATGGAAAAGACGCAAAAAGAATATTATTTGCGGGAACAGATTAAGGCTATCCAAAAGGAATTAGGGGAAAAAGACGAGCGTAGCAGTGAAGTTGAAGAATTCAGAGAACGGATCAAGAAAGCCAATATGCCCAAAGATGCTGAGGAAAAGGCCTTTAAGGAGTTGGAAAGGCTGGAAAAAATGCCGCCGATGGTGGCCGAAGCCGTGGTGGTGCGCAACTACCTGGATTGGATTTTGTCTTTACCCTGGTCCTTCGAAACCCGTGATCGTTTGGATTTAAAAGCAGCTGAAGCTATACTGGATGAAGACCATTACGGTTTGGAAAAACCGAAAGAAAGGATTCTGGAGTATTTGGCTATTCGTAAACTGGCCAAAAAAATGAAAGGCCCTATTCTATGTCTGGTTGGTCCTCCTGGCGTAGGAAAGACCTCTCTGGGCAAGTCGGTAGCCCGCTCACTGGGGCGAAAATTTATCCGTATGTCCCTGGGAGGCATCCGGGATGAGGCCGAAATAAGAGGACATCGCCGGACCTATGTGGGCTCTATGCCAGGCCGCATATTGCAGGGTATGAAAACAGCGGGTTCCAAAAATCCCGTCTTTCTCCTGGATGAAATCGATAAGATGACTATGGACTTTCGTGGAGATCCGGCTTCGGCTCTTCTAGAAGTTTTAGACCCCGAACAGAACTATATTTTTAGTGATCATTATCTGGAAATCCCTTTTGATTTGTCCAAGGTAATGTTCATTACTACGGCCAATTCAGTTTTCAATATCCCTCGTCCTTTACTGGACCGGATGGAAATAATAGAAATAACAGGTTACACCGAGGAAGACAAAGTACACATCGCCACTGATTATTTGGTACCAAAACAAATAAAAGAGCACGGTCTAAAGGAAAGTAATATATCATTTTCCGAAGGAACCCTGCGCAGGATTATTCGCGAATATACCCGGGAGGCCGGAGTCAGAAGCCTGGAAAGACAAATTGCATCTATATGCCGTAAGGTTGCTCGCCAGGTGGTGGAAGATAAAGATACCTTTGTTCATGTTGCCTCTAACAGTTTAAATCGCTTTTTAGGAGCAGGCAGATACCGTTACGGATTAGCGGAAAGTGAAAACCAGGTAGGGGTAGCAACTGGTTTGGCCTGGACGGAGAGTGGGGGCGACATATTATCTATTGAAGTTGCTCTGCTGAAGGGCAAGGGAAACTTGACCCTGACCGGCAAGCTGGGTGAAGTAATGAAGGAATCAGCTCAGGCAGCTTTAACCTATGTTCGTTCTAAAGCAGATGAGCTGGGAATAAGTGATGAAGTTCGCGATAAATATGATGTACACATCCATATTCCCGAAGGGGCCATCCCCAAGGATGGGCCATCCGCCGGAATAACCCTGGCTACGGCTCTGGCTTCAGCTATGTCTGGCCTACCGGTCAGAAGTGATGTGGCTATGACCGGTGAAATAACCCTGCGGGGCAGAATCCTGCCTATTGGCGGATTAAAAGAAAAAATCCTGGCGGCTCATAGAGCGGGAATTGCCAAGGTGCTTTTGCCGGTGGAAAATAAAAAAGATCTGGCTGAAATACCGGCTCCGGTTAAGAGAAAAATTAAGCTGGTTCTGGTCAGTCATATGGATGAAGTATTGGAGGAAACCCTGCTCAGGTTGGAGCCTATTCAGCCAGGTGAAGACTTTCCCGGCGTATTGCTAAATCCTGAACTGGTGGGAGAGAACCTGAACCAGGACAGGGTAGAGCCCGAAGCCAATAAAGATCTATGTTAAACGGAGGACGGAAGGCGGAAGGCGGAGGACGGAAACCGCAGAACGAAGCAACACATGGGGACAACACAAAAGGGTGGCAAAAGGATCGTCCCCTTACCCCCCTGGCGGGTTATAAAATAAAAAAGGCGGAATTAGAGGGAATTTATGTAGATATTAATCAATTGCCGGCGGGCAATATCCCGGAAATTGCCCTGGCCGGCCGATCTAATGTCGGTAAATCTTCATTGATCAATAAAATCTGCAACCGTAAAAACCTGGCCAAGTCCAGTTCAACTCCCGGCAAAACCCGCACGATTAATTATTATTTAATTAACGATCAGTGGTTTATGGTGGATTTACCGGGATATGGTTATGCCCGGGTTTCCCAGAAAGAAAAAGCCCGCTGGAAGAAAATGGTTGAGGCTTATATTAGTAAACGGGAACAGCTTCGGGGTGTGATTCAATTACTGGATATTCGGCATGAACCCGGAGAAAATGATATTTTAATGAAGGACTGGCTGTTACATTTGCAGATACCGCTACTGATAGTGGCGACCAAAGCCGACAAGCTTTCCCGAGGGGCCAGAATGAAACAGATAGCGATAATCCGTAAAACCCTGGATTTACCCGAAATGCCTTTGGTATTTTCCGCCCAGAGCGGAGATGGGGTAGAGGAATTAACAGCCGCTCTGGCTGAGCTTCTATAGTGACCTCAAAATAAAAGAACCTCCCTTTAGAGGGAGGTTCTTTGACTTATTCTTTCTCTCATATATTGAATCAATTCTTGCTCGCTTTTACCGGGCAGAGATTTAGAAAAATCATCCAACAGTTTATACAGGCGTTCGCGGCCATTCTCTTCTGCCAGCAACTCCTGAGGGGTTTTTTTATCCAGTTCTCCATGAGGAGTAGACAACCAGCGCTCAGTTTCCCTATCTTTGATTACCGTAAACCACAAACTCATTAATTCCGCCGCCGGGGGCTGCTTGCGGAAACGGTTATTAACCACAGCCCATTCTTTCTCTGGTAAAATACCCACCAGCACTTGCTTAAGCTTATGAATATCCTCCAGTAAATCGGCAGCAAAAAGTACATTATCCATGCCGACTCCTATTCTGGCATAAGCTCGATTTTCTCCGGAAAGGTGGAACCAGCTATATCCTCCGGTTTGGTGAAGCAAGGTATAGTCTTTATTGTTTGCCAGCTGCTCCAGGAGCAGGGCTCTTTCTTCATCGTTAATACTGCTGCTTTCTATATGATTGAAGCTTAGCAGCACTTTTTTATAAGCGTGGTCGAAAAGCCCATAGAGCATTTCCGCATTAAATTTTAAGAGGCTGGTAAATTTTTCTTCCAATAAACTGCTCAGGTATTCCATATGTTGCTTGAGGAAATCTTTTTCTGCAGATTTGTTTTCCATAACCAGAACCATGCCGGAAAAAACATTTTCTCCCGGGAAATTGACTAATCTCCCCAGGAGTAAAATGGGATTTTCAATATCTGTGTCCCAGGGTTCCTTTAAAAGAACTTTTTGTACTTTATTAAGGAAAATATCTTCAACCTCCAGGTGCATATCCTGGTATCCTTTAACTTCATATACCGATAGATTAGAAAAAGCCAGAGCGGTTAAACAGTCCCGCAAGGGATTTTCCATAAAGCTGCCATGTTCCTTTAAATATTGAAAAGCAAAGGTATCATCGTCATGGGAAGTCAGGTCAAACCATAAGCAGTCAGACATAAGGCTTTCATGTTCCGGGGGCAGAATTTTATCTACCGTAAAAGCCAGAAAGTGTTCTTTAATTTCCTTATTGACCTTTTTAATCTGCTGGCCATAAAATTGATCCAGTTTTATTTTTGCCGCCATTATCAATTGGCTATAGCGAGTAAAAGGATCCCCATCAAAATCCAGCAGCTCACTTAAGGCACCGCAGCACTTTTTGTATTTCTTCCCACTACCGCAAAGACAGGGGTCATTTCTACCTGGTTTTGCAACCTTCATCCCTCAAGCCTCCTATTTATTTTTCCTGTTCAGATATTATCGGGTTAAAACGGGCAATAATAGTTTCTCCGCCTTTAACCTTCTGACCCGGAACCACCAGAACTTCGGCTTCCAGGGGTAAGTAAAGCTCGGTACAGGAACCAAAGCGGATAAGGCCGATCCTTTCCCCGGCATTCAAGGTATCGCCTGGATTTACCCAGCAAACAATGCGCCGGGCTATCAATCCGGTTATCTGTACTACCAATATTCTCCCGTATTCGGAAAGCAAACCTACATAGTTTCGGGCATTTTTTTCACCCGCCTCCTTTTTGAAGGCAGGTAAACAAATCCCGCCTTTTCGATTTACCCATTCGATGGTACCAGCTATGGGACAACGATTAACATGGACATTAAATAGATTTAAAAAAATCCTCAGTTGTATGGTTTTAGCCTGTAAATACTGGCCCTCCCAGACTGTATTGATTTCCATAATCCTACCATCAGCCGGGGCTAAAACCAGCTCTTTGTCTTCGTTGATTTTGCGTTCCGGATTGCGGAAAAAATAAAGACAAAAAACACTGAGGATGCCAGCGGCAATGGCGAACTTATACCAGGAGATCCATAGAAGCAAAAACGTTATAACGGCAAAAAAAATAATAAAAGGCCATCCTTCCCGGGCAATTATATTATTGTGCATTCTTCTCCCTCAATTCTAATGCCATAATCTAGAGACAATTGTAACTCATAAAGGCCATAAATGTTAAGTGAAATTTGCTCTTAAACTTGCACTGGGATACCTGCTTTAAGTAGAATTGAGAAAGAAGTTTAGAGTGATGCCACTGCAATAACCCTTTTCCATGCATAAGGGTTGGCATAAATATACAAAGCGAGCGTTGGCGAAGCATGGATGCAGCACCCTTCGGGTACCCCTTGAGCCGCGGGACAAGCCGCAGGTGTTGCCCATGCGAAGCGCCCTGTCGGGCACAACTGATGCTCCCTGCGGTCGCTATTAAGGACGCTGGAGCGGTATATTTATACAAGCCAATAAGTATTAATTGCTTTTTGCAGCAGAATCAGCAGTGGAAATAAGGAGGTAAATCATGTCGATGGCCACGAGTTTGCCCAGTGTATATGAACCAGGACAGGTAGAGAACAAATGGTATGAATACTGGAGGGAGAATAATTATTTTGCTCCCCGGCCAGATTTGGAGGGAGAAGCTTTTTCCATTGTTATGCCCCCGCCTAATGTCACCGGGTCCCTGCACCTGGGACATGCCCTGGATAATACTTTGCAGGATATATTAACCCGCTGGCGGAGAATGCAGGGATACAACGCTTTATGGCTGCCCGGAACCGACCATGCCGGGATAGCCACCCAGGCCAGGGTCGAGGAAGCGCTGGCCCGGGAGGGTTTGAATAAGTATGAATTAGGCAGAGAAAAATTTTTGGAAAGGGTCTGGGAATGGAAGCATTTGTATGGCAACCGGATAACCCAGCAGTTGAGTCTTATGGGTTCCTCCTGCGATTGGAGCCGGGAGCGCTTCACTATGGATGAAGGTTGTTCCCGGGCGGTGCGCGAGGTTTTCGTAAACCTCTATGAAAAGGGCTTGATTTACCAGGGGGATTACATAATAAACTGGTGTCCCCGTTGTCATACAGCTATTTCTGATATCGAGGTGGAACATGAAGACAGTGATGGTCATCTCTGGCATATAAGATACCCGCTGGAGGGTGAAGAGGAGTTTATAGTAGTAGCCACTACCAGGCCGGAAACTATGCTGGGGGACACTGGGGTGGCCGTACATCCTGATGATGAGAGATACCAGCATCTTATTGGCAAAAAAATCTTGCTCCCCCTAATGAACCGGGTGATACCGGTATTTGCCGATGATTATGTAGATAAAGAATTTGGCACCGGAGCGGTTAAGGTAACCCCGGCCCATGACCCCAATGATTTTGACATGGGTTTGCGGCATGGGGTGGAGCAAATAGCGGTAATAGATAAGTATGGCTTTATGAATGAGAATGCCGGTCCTTACCAGGGCTTGGACCGTTATGCCTGCCGCCGCCAGGTAGTGAAAGATTTAGAGGCTCAGGGTTATCTGCTTAAGGTGGAAGAACACCGGCATGCCGTAGGACATTGCCAGCGCTGTGATACCGTAATCGAACCGCTGGTATCCACCCAGTGGTTTGTAAAGATGAAGCCCCTGGCTGAACCCGCCATTCAAAAGGTGCTGGATGGAGAAATAAAGTTTATTCCGGAGCGTTTTACCCGGATATATATCAATTGGATGGAGAATATCCGGGATTGGTGCATATCCCGGCAGTTGTGGTGGGGACATCGCATACCGGTTTGGTATTGCCAGGAATGTGGAGAGATAATCTGCAGTAAAGAGGACCCGGAACGCTGCCCTAATTGTGAATCAGCGGAATTAAAACAGGATGAGGATGTATTGGATACCTGGTTTAGCAGTGCTCTCTGGCCTTTTTCCACTTTGGGCTGGCCGGATAAGACCCGGGATTTGGACTTCTTTTATCCCACTACTGTCCTGGTAACCGGCCGCGATATCATCTTTTTTTGGGTGGCGCGCATGATTTTCTCCGGAATTGAACACACGGGAGAAGTTCCTTTCTATGATGTAAATATTCATGGACTTATTCTGGATGCCCAAGGCCGGAAAATGAGCAAGTCTTTGAATAACGGCATAGACCCTATTGAAGTGATCGAAAAGTTTGGCGCCGATACCCTGAGGTTTTCCCTTATTACGGGTGTAACTCCGGGGAATGATGTTCGTTTTCATTGGGATAAAGTAGAGAATACCCGTAATTTTGCCAATAAAATGTGGAATGCCTCTCGTTTTGTGCTTATGAATATGGAGGGATTTGAAGCCGTAAAGCCGGGCCTGGAGGAGTTAAGCCTGGCAGATCGCTGGATTTTATCCCGTTTGCAGCTGACCATTGCGGAAGTAACCAGCTTATTGGATAAATATGACCTGGGGGAAGCGGCGCGCAGGCTCTATGAGTTTATCTGGGATGAGTTCTGCGACTGGTACATTGAACTGGCCAAACCCCGGCTGGTAAATCAGGCTAATCCCCGGGAAAGATTGGTAGTACAAAATGTCTTGCGGGATGTTCTGGTCGATATATTGCGTCTCCTGCATCCTTTTATGCCTTTTATCACGGAAGAGATATATCAATTTCTGCCTGCTCATTCCGCTACTATTATGCTGGATCCCTGGCCGGAGTATAAGGAGGAGTTGATTTGGCTGGCAGAGCTGGGGCAGATGCAGCAGTTGATGCAGGCTATTCGAGCCCTGCGCAATATTCGCTCTGAATTCAATATAAACCCCTCTATTCTTATTAAGGCAATAATGGTAGTGCCTGATGAAGTAAGAAGGCAAGTCTTTATAGATAATCAGGCCATAATCAAGCAAATGGCCCGTTTGGAGCAGTTAGAGCTGCTGTACGAACTGGAGAAGAAACCGGAACAGGCGGTTTCGGCCCTGCTTTCGCTGGCCGAAATCTATGTGCCTTTAGAAGGCATAATCGATGTGGAAAAAGAAATCCAGCGCCTGCAAAAAGAATTAAAGATGGTCGAAAACGATCTTCAGAAAGCGGAAAATAAACTTAAAAATGAGAAGTTCCTGTCCAAAGCTCCCCCCGAGGTTATTGAGAAGGAGAGAAGTAAAGCTGGAGAGGCGATAAACAGAAAAGAGGGGATTTTACAACGCTTGCATCTTTTGAAGAAATAGTAGGTCAACAACTTGAAGAAATGGCCAGCTCGGGTATTAAACCCGGTCTAAGCAGAATTGAAGCCTTACTTCGGGAGATGGGACAGCCGGAGAAGGGTCTAAAAACAGTCCATATTGCCGGAACCAATGGCAAAGGGTCTACGGCATTTATGCTATCGGCAGTTTTAAGTCAAGCCGGCTATCGCGTGGGGCGTTTTATTTCGCCCCATATTCATTCCTACCGGGAAAGGTTTACTATAAATGATGCTTTCATCGAGGAAAAAGAATTTTTATCCTATCTGGCGCAGGTTAAAAAGCATATTAAAAACTTGAGCGAGCGACCTACGGAATTTGAAATACTAACCGCTATAGCTTTAGAATATTTTCGCGATAAACAGGTGGAACTGGGCATATTTGAAGTTGGCATGGGTGGTATTTATGATTCCACCAATGTTATTGAGCCGGTGGCTTCGGTTATTACCGGAATCGATTATGACCATACTCAATATTTAGGGACATCCCTGGAAGAAATCGCGAGGAACAAAGCGGGTATAATAAAGAAAAAGGTGCCGCTGGTTATGGGGCCGGTTAATTCTCCGGCCCGGCAGGTGATTGCAGCAAGGGCCAGGGAGTTGGAATCTCCGCTCTATCCCAGTTCGCTGGCGGAAGTTGTTCGTGAGTCCCAGCCCAGCCTGGAAGGGCAGTTACTCAAGCTTGCTTTCTCCGGGCAAATCATGGATAAGGTATTTTTTCCCTCTCCGGCCCTTTACCAGTTGGAAAACCTGGCGGTGGTTTTTACTGCACTGCAGGTATTGAAAATAGCCGGGTTCTCGTGGACTGAGCAGGATATGAAAGCGGCCCTGGCAAAACTGAAAATTCCGGGCAGAATGGAAATAGTAAGGATTAATCCCCCCTTTATTCTGGATGCAGCCCATAATCCCCAGGCGGCCTCAGTATTGGCCTCATCCTTGGAAGAGCTCTTACCCGGAAAGAAAAAAATCCTGGTTCTGGGTGTACTTGATGATAAGGATGCACAGAATATACTACAACCTTTGGGCCACAATACCAGGGCTTTGGTTTTAAGCCGGCCGGAAGGCAGCCGGAGCAAAAACTGGAAAAGATTGAAGGATGATTGGCTTTCTCTGTTTCCGGGAGCAGACTTATATGTTGAGGAAGACATTATAAAGGCTATTAAGCTGGGAGAGCGTATACTGAAGCCGGGAGAGCATCTCTTGATTACCGGATCATTCTATCTCTTGGATAAGGCGAGAAAATTCTTAACCAGTGTTTAAGCTATTATTAACAGATTCTTAACACAGGCTTAAAGTTTTTATTTGCTATAATTAAAATAGGATAAGTAGGATCGAGGAGGTATAAAAGTGGTTTTCAAGTTAAAGCCACGGGAAGACAAGTTCTTTGTATTTTTTAATAAACTGGCTGAAGCGGTTTGTGATGCTGCTGATATATTGCTGGAGTTTTCCAAGACAGCTCAGGATGCACGGGGAAAGCTGGAGTTATTGACCCAGATGGAAGAGCGGGGAGATCAAACCTTGTCTTTACTTATGAAGCAAATCAACAGTTCTTTCATCGCTCCTTTTGATCGAGAGGATATTCTCATGTTGGCCCGAGAATTGAATAATATTTTAGATCATATCCAGGGTTCCATGGAAAAGTTCGTTCTCTACAAAGCAAATACACCTAAAGAACCCGAGTATATAATGAAACTTATTGCGGTTCTGAATACGGCTACCCGGGAAATTAAAAGCGCAGTGAATAAGCTTCCCGAGCTTAAAACCAGGCATGATGAAATTGTTATTTCTTGCGAAAAAATCAGGTCTTATGAACATGAGGGCGATTACCTGTACCGGGCAGGTATTGCCCTTCTTTTTGAAAAAACGGAGAATGTGGTTGAAATAATTAAATGGAAAGAGATTTATGAACACCTGGAAACCACATTGGATTATTGTGAAAACGTCAGCAACATAATTAAAGGAATAACGGTAAAATATGTTTAGTTTAATAATGATTATTTTGGTCGTCTTATTGGCACTCCTCTTTGACTTCATAAACGGTTTTCATGATACCGCCAACGCCATTGCCACCTCAGTTTCCACCAAAGCTCTGTCACCACGTATGGCCATAATGATTGCCGCCACCCTGAATTTTGCCGGGGCCTTGAGTGGCACCGCGGTTGCGGCCACCATAGGACAGAGCCTGGTAGCTCCAGACCTGGTAACTCCTTTGGTTTTGATTACTGCTTTAACAGGAGCCATATTTTGGAACCTATTTACCTGGTATTTTGGTATTCCCAGCAGTTCTTCCCATGCCTTGATAGGGGGACTGGTTGGAGGAGTGATTGCTGGCTTTGGTATTTATGCGGTCAATTGGCAGGGTTTTGTCAGAATCTTCAGTGGTTTGATTCTGGCACCCATACTGGGTCTCGTGGCTGGAAGTATGGTAATGACCCTTTTGTTTTGGATTTTTAAGAAAGCATCCCCGGCCAGAACCAATAACAAATTCAGAAAACTCCAGATACTATCTGCCTGCATGGCTTCTTTTGCCCATGGTTCCAATGATGCTCAGAAATCAATGGGAATAATAAGCTTGACTTTGTTAAGCGGAGGGTTAATAAGCAGTTTTCATGTTCCTATCTGGGTTATGGTAGCCTGTGCTCTGGCTATGGCCCTGGGGACTGCAGTGGGAGGCTGGAGGATTATCAGAACCATGGGGGGAAAAATATTTCGCATTGAACCCATAAATGGCTTTGCCGCCGACTTCACTTCCGCAACGGTAATCTATTCCGCCAGTCTACTGGGAGCTCCGGTTAGCACCACCCATGTTGTTTCCTCTGCCATCATGGGAGTTGGAGCAGCCAAACGCTTGAAGGGTGTTCGCTGGAATATTGCCCGCCAAATTCTGATAGCCTGGTTTGTGACCATTCCTTCAGCAGCTTTTGCAGCAATGATTGTTTACAAATTAATCATAATCTTCCTATAATGTTAGCAGCGGTTATACTGAAAAACTGGCAAAATATTCTTCTCAAATTCTATGTCCAGTGAAAAGAGAGGCAAGACAAGCAGAAAAATTTAAGAAAAGGGGGATGGGGGCTTGAAAGTCTTCAAGATTCCAGAAGCGACAGTTATGAGGCTCTCAATCTACTCCCGCTATCTCAGGCAATTGATCGAGGAAGGCGTGGAAACAGTTTCATCGGGCGAAATCGCTGCTGGTGTAGGCGTTAGTTCGGCCCAGGTGAGAAAGGATCTGGCCTATTTTGGCGAGTTTGGCACCCGTGGGGTAGGATACAAGGTGGAAGACCTTTATGGTTGTTTATTAAAGATTTTAGGACTGGATCGGAGATGGAATATTATTATCATCGGTGCCGGCAAATTGGGTTCGGCCTTTGCCTTATACCAGGGTTTTTTGGATCGGGGATTTACTATAAGCGCGATTATGGATGTGGATGAGAAAATAATTGGCAGCGAACTGGATGGAGTAAAGATTGAGCCTTTGGAATTGCTGCAGCAAAGAGTGACGGAAAAGAATATTACGGTGGGGGTAATTACGGTGCCTGCTCCGGCGGCCCAGGATGTTACCGACCTCCTGGTGGCCTCGGGGGTAAAAGCCATTCTCAATTTTTCGCCGCGGGTACTTAAAGTGCCCAATGATGTCATATTGAGGAATGTAGATCTATCAGTAAACCTGGAGCTTTTAAGTTTTTACCTGGCATTGAATAACAGGTAGGAAGACGGAGGACAGAAAACGGAGGACAGAGGACGGATATCGGAGGACGGAAGGCGGAGGATTGAATGGTGGCCCCCACCCTGCCTCGCTATTAAGGATGCGGCCATGGGGGTTAGTAAGGATATTCAAAAGGGGATGCTCTATTTCCTGATGGCAGGCAATGGTAGGATTTATCCCCTTTTTTGCTGGCCTTGTTTTTAGCCGGTCCTAATGCTACACTTAAAAAAATATGCGACTGGAGGAAGAAAAGTGGCAAGATCCAGCACCTACCCAGGCTGGCAGATTTTCTTGCTTTTGCTGGTACTGGGAGGAATTATCGGTGGGTGGATAGGAGAAGCCGTAGTAAAGCTATGGCCGAATTTGAAGGTGCTGGGGCAGGTTCAGAGCATTGGTCTGCCTGCTTTTTCTTTAGACCTGAATGTATTCAGTTTGCAATTTGGCTTTATGCTTCATGTCAATTTTTTTACCATTTTAGGATTTGTTCTGGCCTATTTATTATACCGGCGCTTTTGATTTAGGAGGCGGTAATCTGCATAAGGAAATAATATTGGCTTCAGCATCCCCGCGGCGCCAGGACTTGTTGGATGCTCTGGGGATTAAGTATAAAAGTGTTCCCGCCGATTTGGATGAGCAATTCTTTCCGGGAGAGCTGCCCCGGAAAGCAGCTGAGAGAATTGCTCGCGAGAAAGCAGAAGCGGTAGCCAGGAATTTTGAACATGGACTAATTTTAGCCGCCGATACCATAGTTGTATGCGATGGTAAGGTTTTGGGCAAACCGCAGGATGAAGATGACGCCTTCCTTATGTTAAGCTATCTTAGTGCTAAATCTCATGAAGTAATAACAGCGGTATGTATAAAGGATATTGACCAGGCTGAATCTGAGGTGGAAAGCGAAGTGACCCGGGTTTATTTCCGCAGCTTGTCACCGATGGAGATACGAGCCTATATATGTAGTGGAGAAGCCATGGACAAAGCGGGGGCCTATGGCATACAAGGGCTGGGTTCTGTTTTTGTCGAACGCATAGATGGCTGCTATTTTAATGTGGTAGGGCTTCCGGTCAGCCGGGTATATGGAATGCTGGCCCGGCGTGGCATAAATCTCCTGAGGAATGAGTGAAAGTAGATGAACGAGTATTTCGTAAATCTCAATATAAAGGAAATGCCGGAAATCATGCGTCCCCGGGAGAAGCTTATAGCTCGTGGCGAAGACAAGCTGGATGAAGCTGAACTCCTGGCCATTGTACTGGGGAGCGGTACCAGGGAAATGAATGCGCTGGAACTCGCCCGGCAGCTCCTGGCCCGGCATGGGGGAAGCTTGAGGTTTCTTATGTCAGCCAGTCTGGAGGAACTTACTGCCGAGAAAGGAATCGGGATGGCCAAGGCGGTGAGCATCAAAGCTGCCATAGAAATGGGGAGAAGAGTAGTCGGCAATATTCAGCTAAGAAGGATCATAAAATCTCCCGAAGATGTGCAGGAAGCAGTTAGAGAATTGGCCATGGAAGAAATGCGCCATTATGACCGGGAGCACTTTCGGGTTTTGTATATCGATCGCAAGGGCGGTCTTATAACCATGCAGGATATATCCATCGGGGGGCTGCATAGCTCCATTGTACACCCTCGTGAGGTTTTTAAAACAGCAGTAAAAAAGAGTGCTGCTTCCATGATTCTGGTACATAATCATCCCAGTGGGGATCCTACTCCCAGCCAGGAGGATATTGAAATCACCCGCCGTTTGATGGAGGCTGGTAAAATAATGGGAATCGAGATTCTGGATCATGTTATTATTGGGGAAGTAAATTACTGCAGCCTGAAAGCAAGAGGGCTAATCTAGTTAAGGAGGAAATACGATAGTGGTTTTCGGTAAGGATATGGGTATTGACCTGGGTACCGCCAATACCCTGGTTCACTTAAAAGGTAAAGGGGTAATCCTTAGGGAACCTTCGGTTGTAGCTATACTGAATGATAGTGGAAAGGTGCTGGCCGTGGGTGAAGAAGCTAAACAGATGATAGGCAGGACACCGGGAAACATTGTTGCTATCCGGCCCATGAAGGACGGAGTAATAGCTGATTTTGATATAACCCAGGCTATGCTAAAGTATTTTATTGCCAAGGCCTTGGATCAGAGAATGCCCCTGGTAAGACCCAGAGTGGTTATAAGCATACCTACCGGATGTACCACCGTGGAGGAACGAGCGGTTAGAGAAGCAGCACTGCAGGGTGGTGCCAAGGAGGCTTATTTAATTGAGGAACCTATGGCAGCGGCTATTGGTGCAGGCCTTCCGGTTCATGAACCCACCGGCAACATGATTGTTGACATAGGTGGGGGAACTACCGAGGTGGCAGTAATATCCTTGGGAGGCGTGGTCACAGCTCGTTCGATAAGGGTAGCCGGCGACAATATGGATGAAGCCATCATTCAGAACTTGAGAAAAAACTATAATCTCCTGATTGGGGAGCGGACCGCTGAGGATATTAAAATATCGGTGGGATCAGCCCTATGGGAAGGTGAGGAGGAGTTCTACGATGTACGGGGGCGCGACCTGGTAAGTGGTTTACCTAAAACTATAAAGGTATCTTGCCTGGAAATCCAAAAAGCCCTTAAAGAAACGGTAGAACAAATTGTGGATGGTATAAAGGTATGCTTGGAAAAAACCCCGCCGGAACTGGCTTCGGATATCATGGATCGTGGCATTATCATGGCCGGAGGCGGAGCTATGCTAAAGGGTCTGGACAAATTGATCAGCCAGGAAACGGAAATGCCGGTTTATGTATGTGACGACCCCCTTTTGGCAGTAGCCCAGGGAACCGGGCGGGTACTGGAGAATATTGAAGTTTTGCGCAAGGTTTTGATTTCTCCCAAAAAATCATTTTAGCCGGGTGAAGACAATTGTTAAAAATATTACGCAACAAATACCTGTGGATGCTGGTATTCACAGTATTGTTATCATTTCTGCTTATGCATCTTACTTCCCCTGAACGTGAGGAAATAAGTATAGCAGAGAATTTGATAAGAGATATATTTACCCCGTTGCAAAGCGGGGTAAATAAGTTCAGGTATAATTGGGGGGGTATTGCCTCTGTTCTCAATAACAAGGAAGTTCTCAGCCAGCAGATTCAGGCCTTGCAAAAAGAAAATCAGGAACTCAAAATAGAGAATCAGGTTTTAAGGGAATCTCAGGCTGAGCTAAAACGTTTGCGCAGCTTGTTGGATTTCCAAAGCGACAGCCTGGATAGCTATAACTTGTTACCGGCCCGGGTAATAAGCCGCAGCCCCAATAACTGGTATCGCTATCTGCTTATCAATAAAGGAAGCAAGCAGGGTATAAAAAAAGGGATGCCGGTTATCAGCCCCGAGGGGTTGGTAGGCCAGGTAGGGAGCGTAAGCAAGGAATCAGCGCAGGTCAACCTGATTACTGACCGTGAGGTGGCTGTAGGTGCTATCCTTCAGGAAAGCCGGGAAACCAACGGGATAATTGAAGGGCGCGGAGATAGTAACCTCTTGCACATGATAAATATTCCTTATTATTCTCCCATAAAAAAGAGTGACCGGGTAATAAGTTCCGGTTTATCAGTGACTTATCCTCGGGGTATAGATATAGGAGTGGTAAAGAACATAAGCCCTGAACCCAGCGGACTCTTATTATCCGCTGATATAGAACCGGTCGTTAATTTTGATAAACTGGAGGAAGTCCTGATTATAACCAGCTTCCAGCCACCGGAAGCTATACAAGAGGCGGAGGATTCAGAAAATTGAGGTATTTGCTTCTTTTCCTATTACCGTTTACAGCCATATTATTACAGTCGACCATCTTTAGTTTCTATGGTATAAAGGGGACATTACCTGATCTGGTACTTGTTTTCGTAGTGTTTTTTGCCTTGATAAATGGGGCCCGGGGAGGAACCATATACGGTTTTCTTTGCGGTTTATTTGAGGATCTCTACCTGGGCCGTTTTATCGGGGTTAATGCTCTATCCAAGGCTTTTACTGCCTACCTGGTAGGGCATTTTCAGGATAGAGTTTTTAAAGAGAATATACTGGTAGCTCTGATAGCGGTTCTTTTTAGTACATTTATAAATTCCCTTTTAGTTTTTTTCTTGGCATTGTTTACCCACGAAATTTTCAATATTGATATGAATATTTTAATTGCAGTAATTTACCAAAGCATTTACAACACAGTTTTAGCCGTACCATTGTACCTATGGTATTATAAGTCTTCTTACCAAGGGATTCTCAGGCCAACAGGGGAGAGGTAGATGAAAAGCGATGAGTTCAAAAAACGCTTAAAAATATATGCAGCTATAGTCATTGCATTGCTGGTTGTACTTGCTATCAGGCTGGCTATTGTGCAATTGTTTTTTAACGAGGTTTACCAAACCCAGGCCAAAGACAACCGCATCCGATTGGTGGCCATAAAGGCTCCGCGAGGGGAAATATATGATCGCAATGCCAATATACTGGCTGCTAACAAATTGGTATATACGCTCTCCCTTACTTTTCTGCAATTGGGAGATCAACAGCAGGTAATTAATAATCTGGTGAGCCTGGTACAAGATTATTATCCCGATATTACTTCCGATTTTATTGAAGATAAAATTGAAAAACAGAAATTCCGCCTGTTTGAGCCGGTAATTATTATACGGGACATACCCTGGGAATTGGTGGTGAAATTGGAGGAAAACCGGCGGGATCTGCCGGGAGTATCCGTGGTAGTGGAACCCTTGCGTTACTACCCGCAAGCAGCATTGGCAGGCCATGTATTGGGGTACATTCACTCCATAAATTCGGAGGAATTGGCCCGGGTAGAGGCGAGCAAATACAGTATTAACAGCCTTATTGGCAAATCAGGTATTGAAAAACAATATGAGCAGTACCTACGGGGTGAAGACGGTGCCCGGCAAGTGGAAGTCGATGCTCGGGGACGTCCGATACGAGAACTGGTTACCCTGGAACCTTCACCCGGAGATAATCTCTATCTTACACTGGATATGAAGCTGCAGAGAGTACTGGAAAAGAGTATGTCTGATACCTTGAAACGCTTGCAAGCCAAGTATCCCAAGGCTCGGGTCGGTTCGGCCGTGGTACTGAATGTTAAAACCGGTGAGATTCTGGCTATGTGCAGTGATCCTCCCCTGGACCCCAATGACTGGAAGGGAAATCTCAGCCTGCAACGAGTGCCCTACTATTTTCCCCAGGGTAATGCCTATAATCCCCTGGAGCCAGGAGCTGAGGTAAATCGTGCCCTGCAATCTACTTATCCCCCTGGTTCCACTTTTAAGCCTATAACCGGCATGGCGGCTCTGGAAAAAGGGGGAGTTGATCCTTTAAAAAGCCTGGTTAATTGTAAGGGTGCCTATTGGATAGCTCCATATATCCCTTGTACGGGAGTACACGGCAACGTCAACTATTATACCGGTATGGCCACCTCATGCAACTGCTTTTTTCAGGAGATGGGACGCAGGGCAGGCAAAGACGCCATAGTGTGGGTGGGCAGGCAATTTGGATTAGGTGCCAAAACCGGTATTGACCTTCCTGACGAGGAAAGCGGGCTGTTACCTTCGCCCGAATGGAAGAAGGAAAAATTTGCCCGGGTTGTTGACAAGAAGTACGAAGTACTGCAGAAGCAACTAACAGAAAAGTACGAAGAATTATTGGCCGGGGCTCAGGATGATGAACAGAAGCGCAGTTTGGAAAAAAAGCTTAAACAGGAAAAGATTAAGCTGGAAGCCCAGTATGAAATTGATTATGGCTTTGAAACTAAATGGCAGGCTTTCGATACCTTCAATATGTCTATCGGCCAGGGCGACAACGATTATACCGTAATCCAGCTGGCTAACTATGTGGCCACCATAGCCAATGGAGGTCATTTGATGAAGCCTTATGTAGTCAGTCGCCTAGTTTCACATGATAATAAGGTTTTAAAGGCTTTTTATCCTCAACTTATACATGATGTAGAAGTAAAGGAGGAAAGCATCAGGGAAACTCGGAAAGCCATGCTGGCCGTTACCCAGCCGGGTGGTACAGCTCACTTCCTTTTTTATAATTTTCCGAAAGAAATAGGAGTAGCTGCTAAAACCGGAACCGCCCAAACAGGGCGTGCCGGAGACAATCAATTAAAAGAATTTCACGGGGTATTTGTGGCTTTTGCTCCTTATGATGATCCGGAAATCGCTTTTGCCGGGGTGGTGGAATATGGCCACCATGGAAGTGAATCAGCCGGTTATGTGGCCAGGGATATATTTGAACATTATTTTGGTTTAAGGGATCACCTGGCAGAAGATGAGGCGGATAAGGCGAAAGCGGCAGATAAGATAGATGAAACTGAAGCAGCGATGGAAAATGCAACCGGCCAGCCCATAGAGTAAGGGTCTTTGCTTACTCCTCACTTTTCTTATTTAAGAAGCCAGTCCATATAGCGAAAAAACGGGGAATTTTTGGGCGGGAATAAACGATTTTCAGGGAATATTTGAGTAATGTTCCCTTATTTTTTTGTTTTTCTATAAAGGGAAAAAAAGTAATATATAGAATAAGATGTATAACGTGAAGCTAAATTGCATAGCGGCTGATTTAGCAAAAAGAATATTAAGATATTCTGATGCTTAAATGTTATAAGCATCGGAATGGTTTAAGTATTGTTAGATTGGAGGCTGGATGGTGGCAGCAATTAGGGAAACAGCTAGCGAAATACACCTGAATTTGAGCGCTTGTAACAGCTTTGAAGAGATGAAAAGGGAATTGGAGAGAAGGTTAAGCTTGGCCCAGGATTGCTCATGGGGTAGTCGCATAAGTATAACCGCCAAAGCGGGCAAATTAACTTTAAAGCAGACCCAGGAAATAAAGACATTTCTGGCGGAACGTGGTTTACGCTTACATGACTTTATTATTAAAAGCGAAATTCGTGGGGAAGAGGAAAACGATTTTTTTGAAAACTTTTCCCATTATGAAGAAACAGCTTTAATTTGTCGTCATTTACGTTCAGGAAACAAGTTTTTTACCGATGGCAATGTGGTAATACTTGGTGATGTCAACCCCGGAGCTGAAATAATTGCCGGTGGCAACATCCTGGTTATGGGAAGTCTTAGAGGAATGGTTCATGCGGGAGCATCTGGTGACGAAAAAGCGATTATAGTTGCCTATCGCTTGATTCCTACCCAATTAAGGATAGCTGACCACATAACACGCCCACCAGATGGGGAGGTAGTGCTGGTTGATAGCCCTGAAATGGCCCGGATTAGATCCGGAAAAGTCTGTATAGAAAAGTTAAAAATATGATTGGAGGACTGAAGATGAAGAGTAGGGTTATCGTTATTACCTCAGGCAAAGGCGGAGTCGGAAAAACCACAACCACTGCCAATCTAGGAACATCACTGGCCATGATGGACAAAAAAGTGGTATTGGTAGATACCGACATTGGCCTGAGAAACCTGGATGTAGTGATGGGTTTAGAAAATCGAATAGTATTTGACATCGTAGATGTAGTCAATGGCAAATGCAGACTTAAGCAAGCTCTTATAAAGGACAAGCGTTTTGAAGGATTACATCTCTTACCTGCGGCCCAGACCAAAGACAAGACGGCTATTACGCCTCACCAGATGAAAAACCTTACCAATGAGTTGCGTCAGGATTTTGATTTTATTCTGGTAGATTGCCCCGCAGGTATAGAGCAGGGATTCCGGAACGCTATTGCCGGGGCGGATGATGCTATAGTTGTGGCCATGCCCGAGGTTTCATCAGTCCGGGATGCCGATCGCATAATCGGTCTTTTGGAAGCTGCCGGGCTTAGAAATAGCCGGTTGATTGTAAATCGACTAAGAAGCAAAATGGTGAGGCGTGGCGATATGATGGATATTAAAGATATCCTGGATATACTTTCCATAGAATTACTGGGAGTTGTACCTGAAGATGAATGTATAGTGGTTTCCACCAATCGAGGAGAACCTGCGGTTATGGAAAATGCCTCCAGAGCGGGTGCTGCCTATAGAAGGATTGCCCGGAGAATGATGGGAGAAGATATCCCACTGCCATCCCTCGATGAACCGGAAAATTTCTTTTACCGATTCAAAAAAATTCTGAAAATGGCTAGATAAGAAAGGAGGAGGGGGTTTTGCTGGATATTATTAACCGCTTATTGGGAAGGGAGAATGCGGGTAGCAGGGATATAGCGAGAGAGAGATTACGCCTGGTTTTAATACATGATAGGGCTTCAGTATCTCCCAATTTCTTGAATACATTAAAAGAGGAGTTAATAAGAGTAATTCGGGAATATATGGAAATAGACGAAGAATCCCTTGTTGTTGACCTGGAAAACGAGGAGAATTCTATTGCCCTGGTGGCCAACATTCCTATACGGGGATTTAAGAGAGCTGCCAACGAATAGGGTCGACAGTGAAGCAGCATAAAAGTAAGCGATACAAGCAGGAGACTGATTACAAGGTCTCCTTTTTCATTGTGGGGGTTAGTAACTCGCTTTTCATCGGTGGTTGTGGCCCTCACCCTGCGGGTACTCCTGGTGTTCCACCCTGCGGGTGTCACTATTAAGGTTGCGGCCATGGGAGGTTATTACGAAAAATAATTTTTTGACGCTGAAGGATGAAGTTGTGATGAAGTTGTGATGAAGTTGTCAACAACCCCGTCCCCATGTCAATGTTTCATATTATTTGTCTAGCTAGACAGAGTTTTTTGCTCCCCTTATAATGAATTGGGGAGGTAGCTGCAATTGAATGCGAAAAGATTAAGATTTATTGATAAGGCTTTTATATCCGCTTTGTTTAGCTTGCTAATTTTTGGCCTGGTGATTCTAAGAAGCGCTAGTATTGGGATTTCCAGTGATCCTTTTTTTTATCTAAAAAAGCAAGTATTGATAATATTACTTGGCCTGGCTCTGGCCATACTAATAGTAAGATATGACTATAGCCAGTTTAGGAGATTCAGTCCTATACTTTACGGTATTTCGATTCTACTTTTACTTACCGTACTTATATGGGGGACAGAGATTCGCGGGACAACCGGATGGATTGGACTGGGTTCCTTACCTATGGTACAGCCCGCGGAATTTACCAAGGTTTTGCTAATTCTCGCCTTTGCTGAATTTTTAAATCGCCGCAAAGGTGAACTTGACACATTATCAGATATGTTACCCTGTTTTCTGTTTATGGGTATACCGTTTCTTTTAATAATCTTCCAACCCGATTTGGGAACTGCCCTGGTTTACATTGCCATAACTCTGGTTATGATGTTTGCTGCCGGGGCTAATTCCAAGGTGCTAATACAGGTAATTATCTTCGCTGTATTATTAATTGCTCTTTGCCTTTATCTGCATTTCCAATTTGGTATGTGGCTGCCCCTGGAGGATTACCAGTTGAAACGGCTTACCATCTTTCTGGATCCATATAATGATGGCCAGGGAGGGAGAGGGATGGGATGGAATACCATTCAATCACTGGTAGCCATAGGATCTGGAGGTTTAACCGGAAAAGGGCTGTTCCAGGGCACTCAAGTTCAACTCAATTTTTTACCCGAGCATCATACCGATTTTATTTATGCGGTGATAGGAGAGGAATTAGGGTTTTTAGGTGCTGCTTTTGTGATTATCTGCTATGGTATTTTGCTAATAAGGGCCATTATTATTGCTTCAAACTCAAAAGAGTTGTTCGGAAGCTTGCTAGTATTGGGCATCACTGCTATGTGGTTGTTTCATGTTTTTGAAAGCATCGGCATGTCGATTGGTTTAATGCCTATAACGGGAATCCCTCTTCCGTTCCTCAGTTATGGGGGAAGCTCAATGCTGGCCAATCTTATTGCAGTTGGTTTGATATTAAGCGTTAATGTTAGAGGGAAGAAGATTGTCTTTTAAAAGAGCTTTTGCAGTAGAATCATCCGCCCATAAAAAAAGGAGGTTTTTTATGAGCAATTCTGGTTTAAAGGATTTCACAAAAACTACAGTGAAAGAATTACTCTGGTTTATTCCTAATCTCTTAAAGCTTCTCTATCGCCTGGTTAATGATAAGTCAGTTACTACCCTTGACAGGACTTTGTTATTGGCTACGGCAGCCTATGTATTTTCGCCCTGGGATTTTCTCCCTGACATGGTTCCGTTTTTAGGCCAATTAGATGACCTGGTATTGCTGGCTCTGGTTTTCAAACGATTAACAGATAGCGTAAGCTCCGAGGTATTGTATAGTTATTGGGATGGTAAGCCCGATTTGCTATATCTCCTGGAGGACATAGTCAGGCTTGGACTGCAATTCCTTCCTCCCGGCATATACCAGCGGCTGGTCAAACATTCTGAACAGCCTTACCGGGCAGACCTGGAATATGGAAGCGAGTAAAATAAAGGTTCCTAATTTAATTATATAACGAGGCGAAATATGTCTCCCGCTAAGCGATCGGGTTCCTATCAACAAAACAGGCGGCGGGTTCCAATCCCCCGCCCCGTTGCAGCGCTGTGTTAAAAACTTACTACGATAACTTACTATGATATGGAGGAATTTTAGAATTATTGTAGAATAAACAAATAAGCAGTAAATAATTATGGCTCGCCGAGTTTTTCCGTCTAAGGTTTTTTAAAAAGCTATGACTGGAAAGCCGATAGGTAGGAGGGGAAACGCTCATGCCTCCCATTTGGAAAGGAGAGCAAAAACGCATGCAAGTTGACTAAATGCCGGGCTTATCTTTCTGGATGGGCCTGGTTTTTATTTGTATATAGAAGTTATTTATAGATTATTAAGTGGCCTTGCCTGGGGAGAAGCAAGAGGGTTTTCGGGCAAGAATGATTTTGAAACCATTGGAGGGTTTATCGCTATGGAAGCAGCCGTAAGCAGTTTGTTTGCACAAAAGATGGAGATATTAGAAATAGTTAAAATGTCCCTGCAGGTATCAGGATCAGCTACTTTACTTAGTGCCCTGATAGGTATTCCCCTGGGGGCTTGGATTGGTCTGTCTGAGTTCAAAGGGAAGAGGCTATTGTTAAGGTTGGTTTATACTTTGATGGCCTTGCCGCCGGTTCTGGCTGGTCTACTGGTCTATCTGCTCTTATCTCGCAGCGGACCCCTGGGTTTTATGGAATTGCTTTTTACTCCTACAGCGATGATTATAGCCCAGTGTCTTCTGGTTACACCTATCATTACCGGACTGGTTTCTGCCGGTATAGCTGCCAAGGAAGGATTGATTTTTGAGCATGCCATTAGCCTGGGAGCAAGTAAGACACAGGCTACGTGGACCATAATAAAGGAGGCGCGTACCGGAATTATTGCCGGAATTATGACCGGTTTTGGAAGAGCTTTTGCTGAGGTAGGAGCAGTAATGCTGGTGGGAGGAAACATTAGGCATATGACCAGAGTGCTTACTACTTCCATAGTAATGGAAACCAGGCAGGGCAACTTCGAGATGGGGATAGCTCTGGGGATTATTCTATTATTACTATCTTTCATGGTAAGTTCAATAGTCCTATCAAATGCCGAAGAATTTAGTTTGAAGTAGAGGTGATGGCAATGAACTTATTTGAAATATCAGGTTTAAAAAAGAACTTCGGCGATAGAACTGTATTAAATATTAATGAACTAACATTGCAGACAAGTAAAATTTATGCTGTCCTGGGCCCTAACGGTTCAGGTAAAACGACATTGTTGCGGGTTTTAAATCTCCTGCTTGCTCCTGATAGCGGTCGGATTAAGTTTATGGGAGGTGATATAGGAATTTCACAGGCTGACCGGCTGTCGGTATCGCGGCAAATGTGCATGGTGTTTCAGAGGCCGTTTATGTTTCGCAGTACGGTATTCAATAATGTAGCTTATGGCTTAAAGCTCAGGCGAGTAGCGAAGCCCGAATGCGAAAGAAGGGTTAATGAAGCCTTGGATTTTGTGGATATGGTGGATTTTGCGAAGCATTCCGCTACCCGCCTTTCCGGGGGAGAGACCCAGAGGGTAGCTCTGGCCCGGGCTCTGGTCTTACAGCCCCGGGTTTTACTCTTGGATGAACCCACAGCTAATCTTGACCCAGGAAGTGTCCAGCATATTGAGGAGATAATCCGTAAATATCACCAGGAATATAATACCAGTGTAATCATAGTTACGCACAATCTTTTTCAAGCTAAAAGAATCGCTGATGAAAGTATTTTGCTGATTAATGGTGAGGTAGTCGAGCGAGCTTATACAGCTGAGTTCTTTGACCATCCTCGCGAGCTTAGAACCCGTCAATTTCTAGATGGAACCATGGTTTATTAGAGAAAATATATAGGAGAGGGAGCTATTATGAAGCTCCAAGGAAAGGAGAGTTAGTATTATGAAAAGATTTCGGGATGTAGTTGCGGTAATTGCTATTTGTATGATGGCTTTTACCCTGTTGCCGTTTAATGTTGAGGCGGCTCAGAATGTGGAGAGCACAATGACCCTGGCTACCACTACCAGCACCCAGGATTCTGGACTGCTTGATTACTTACTGCCGGTTTTTGAAAAGGATTATAATACCAAAGTAAAAGTGATAGCGGTGGGAAGCGGCCAGGCCATGGAAATGGGACAAAAGGGAGATGCCGATGTATTGTTGGTTCACTCCCGGGCGGCTGAGGATAAATTTGTAGCTGATGGTTTTGGCATAAACCGTAAAGATGTAATGCATAATGAATTCCTGATTGTGGGTCCAGCCAGCGACCCGGCTAAAATAAAAGGAACTAGCGATGTAGTAGCTGCATTCAAAAAGATTGCTGCCAGTGAAAGCAAGTTTGTCTCCCGTGGCGATAAATCCGGTACTCATACCAAAGAACTTGGCATATGGAAAAAAGCTGAAATCACCCCGGCCCTGCCCTGGTACATTGAAGCCGGAAAAGGTATGGGCGATACCCTTTTAATGTCGGGTGAAATGAAAGCCTATACTCTGGCAGATGAAGCTACCTGGTTAAGCTGGAAAGGAAAAACCGAATTGACCGCGATTCTTCAAGGTGACAAGTTGCTTTTCAATCCTTATGGAGTTATCGCTGTGAACCCGGCCAAGCATCCCGGTGTTCATAAGAACGCTGCCAATGCCTTTATTGAATTCATGACCGGAACTAAAGGACAGAATATGATAGCTTCATTTGGCAAGGAAAAATACGGTAAAGCATTGTTTACTCCTGATGCTCTTCCTAAAGTTGTTGCTCCAACACCGGCACCGGCTCCTGCCCCGGTTGCAGTCAGCCCGACTGACAAAGCTACAGTTAATGTCTACGCTCTGAATGTTCGCACTGGTCCTGGAACCAATTACAAGATTTTAGGCAGTGTAGTCAAGGGGACAGAGCTGCAGGTATTGGGTAGCAGCGGAAAGTGGCTGAAAGTAAATTATGGTAATAAAGAGGCCTATGTAGCTGGATGGCTGGTAAAGAAGTAGATGATAAACCTGGAAAAGTAAATCAATTGCTAATGATAGCAAAATGAATATTTGGGCAAGTGGCTTTACCACTTGCCTTTTTTTACTGTGGCTATGTAAATCGAATGCTTTACAGTTGTCATTCACTGTTGAATAATCTATAGTTAAACTTTAAGATAACAATTGGGGTGAAGCATATGGAAGATAAAATGGGTGTGGAAGAAGTCTGTAAGACAAATATGGAACAGCTTCGCGAGAAGTTCATCGATATTATGGCCGGGTTTACTGTATACACCGGTATATATCTGCCTGATGATGTATATGCCAAATTAAAGGAACTGCGAGAAAAAGAAGATAGTAACCTGGCTACAATTATTTACGATGCCATGTTCGAGGATATGAAACTGGCCGGGCAGTTGGGCCGCCCCCTCTGCCAGGATACCGGCGTGATTCAGTATTTTGTGCAAGTGGGAACCGGGTTTCCGCTGCTTGGCGAAATGGAGGATTGCCTGCGTGAAGCAGTGAAAAGGGCTACCTTCCTGGGCCCACTTCGCCATAATGCGGTGGAGGTTTTTGACGAGAAAAACACCGGCAATAATATCGGTAAGAGGATTCCCTGGATTGACTGGGAGATAATACCTGAAAGCGATGAAGCAAAAATCTATGTATATATGGCCGGGGGCGGCTGCAGCCTTCCTGGAATAGCCAGAGTCCTGATGCCTCTGGAAGGATATGAAGGCATAGTAAGGCTGGTATTTGACCAGATTACTTCTTATGGAATAAATGCCTGCCCGCCTCTGCTGGTTGGTATTGGTATCGCCGGTTCAGTTGAGGTCGCAGCCAAATTGTCCAAGAAAGCCCTGCTGCGTCCTATAGGTTCCCAAAACAGCAATCCACGCGGTGCTGAGCTTGAAGCCAGAATCGAAGCCGGGCTGAATGCCATACAAATTGGACCGGGTGGTTTTACCGGAGAAAATTCCGTAATGGGCGTACATATTGAAGAAGCCGCCCGTCATCCGGCTACTATAGCGGTGGGCCTGTCTACCGGCTGCTGGGCCCATCGGAGATCCGTAATTAAATTTAGTGCCGATATGGAGTACGAAAGCATTTCGCACAAAGGAGCAGTTTTATGAGCAGCAAGATATTAACGACACCGATTCAGGATGAAGAGTTGGAATCACTGGCGATTGGCGATATTTTTTATTTGAATGGATATCTGATTAGCAGCCGGGATGATGTGCATCAACGATTGATCAAGCAACATAAGAAACTACCGATCGATCTGGCCGGCAAAGCTATTTTTCACGCCGGACCGATTATGCAAGAAATAGAAGGAAAGCCGGGGAAATATCGGGTAATCTCCATTGGGCCGACTACCAGCATGCGTATGGAAAAATACGAAAAAGAATTTATCGCTCAAACCGGTTTGAAGCTGATTGTGGGCAAAGGTGGCATGGGTCAGAATACGGTGGCTGCTTGCCAGGAACATACGGTTATTCATGCGGTCTTTCCCGGAGGTTGTGCTGTTCTGGCGGCCAATTGCGTAGAAGAGGTTGAAGCTGTGGAATGGTTGGATTTGGGTATGCCGGAAGCAATGTGGGTAATGCGCGTGAAGAAATTCGGACCCCTGATCGTTTCCATCGATACCAGGGGAAATAATCTTTTTGAGGAGAATAAGAAGGCCTTCAACCTGAAGAAGGAAGCCATTGTTGAGGAAATCTGCTCACATGTCGATTACCTGGAATAGCAAAAATAATGATTGACTCTACTGCAAAAACCCCTTTTTGTTGCATAGGGTTGCATAAATATGCAAAGCGAGCGTTGGCGAAGCATGGATGCTTCACCCTTCGGGTACCCCTTGAGCCGCGAGACGAGCCGTTGGTGTTGCCCATGCGTAGACTGCGAGCGGAGTATTTATGCAAGCAAATGCATAATTATTACTTTTTGCAGCGGAATCATGATTTTAATAATTCATCTGCCCGGAGAATCTTTTGTCCATCAAAATCATCAATTCCTATTTCCTTTAGCCTATTTATATAATGGAGCAATTCCTCCCGGGAAGAAACATTCAACTTCATATAGATGCGTTTATTATGCGTCTTTATGGTATTTATGCTCAGGCACAGAATGTTGGCGATCTCTTTGGCTGTATGGCCTTTTACATAAAGCTCGAAGACTGAACGTTCTGCCGGAGAGAGATTCTTCGTATTTTCCAGAAATTTAGGGGGATGAACCCCCTAAATTTTTTAAAAACGAGATTCCACCGCCAGAAGCAATTAAATATTCCCTGGCAATTGTATCAATATAGTGCTTGATAGTGCTTGAAGTCACAGCCCCCAGTGTCATAAGCATTATTGAAGCCAGTAATATTTGCTAAAGTGCCGGGCTTATGCGCTAAAAGGGATATTTCCCTTGTAGGCGTTTTGTAAAATCTTCAGTACATCCGAATATTCCAGTTTCTTAAATGCCCCCAGGGCTCCCCAGGCGGTTGCTTTCGTGGCCATTTCCTCCAGTCGCTCTGCTTCCACCCCGATTTCTTTCAGACTGCCGGCCAGATGCAGCGAGCGGAAAAACTCTGCCGTCTTGTTTATGCCCGCCCGGGCCACGGCCAGGTCTTCACTTCCTTCTATTCCCCAAACAAAGCGAGCGTAATCCGCCAGCCGGGGTGCGGTCTTCTCATCCAACACATAGTGCATCCAATAGGGAGTGAGGATGGCCAGGCCCAGACCGTGGGTTACATCATAAATGGCGCTGATTTCATGTTCCATATCGTGGGTAGCCCAATCAGTACGCTTGCCCGCTCCCAGCAATCCATTCAGGGCCAGGCTTCCGGTCCACATCAGATTGGCCCGGGCCTCGTAGTTGTCCGGTTCGGCCAGGGCTACCGGCCCGTAGTGGATGCAGGTCTTAAGCATAGCTTCCGCCAGGCGATCCTGAATAAAGGTTCCCGGAGTAGGGCTGAAATATTGCTCAAATACATGGCTCATAATATCTACCGTTCCCGCCGCTGTTTGTTCAGGCGGAACGCTGAAGCTGTATTCCGGATCGAGGATGGAAAAACGGGGAATCAATAAGGGACTGCCGGTGCCTAACTTCTGCTCCGTTTCTTCGTTGCTGATAACCGCGTTCCCGTTCATTTCCGAGCCGGTAGCAGCCAGAGTCAGTATGCATCCCAGCGGTAAAGCCTGGGTTATCCTGGCCCGGCGGGTAAAGAAGTCCCAGGCATCCCCCTCATAGCTGGTCCCGGCAGCAATAATTTTAGCGCAATCAATAGTACTTCCCCCGCCGACTGCCAACAGCAGTTCTACCCCATGTTCCCGGCAGAGCTTTACCCCCTGGCGCACACTGCTTATTCGCGGGTTGGGTTGGACCCCGGGCAGTTCTATAGCTGTGATTCCGGACTCTTTAAAAATATTTAGCAGCTGTTCATAAAGCCCGCTACGCTTAATGCTGCCTCCACCGTAGACCAGCAGCACCTTTTTGCCATAAGTCAAAATCTCCCGGGCCAATTCCTCAATCTTGCCCCGGCCAAAATGAATACGGGTGGGAAATTGAATATCAAAGGTTAACATGCTAAGTAATCATTCCTTTCTGCAATATTGCTTTAGCGGCGCCGAATCGGATTATTATTATCTTAGCGCAAATCCAGGGTCGGGAAAAGTAGGGGAACCTGTTATTACCATTAATGCTGCAATCTAGAGTATTTTTAATTAATCTGTTATAATAAAAACAAGAAACGGGGGTCTCCAAGCTTCCGAGTTGCCAGGTCATTACATAAATATAAGGTATTATGGAACAGATAACCTGATGGAGGATCCCAGTTTTAGCTGGAAGTCTCCATTTTATGTTTATATAAGTTTATGTTGGTTAAAAAAAGGATATAATTTTCGTGGATTAGGATTCAGGGCCACGATTTGATGTATATGATTCGTCCGGGTTCAGGAGAAGAAGGTTATGGTAGGGAAAAGCGTCACCTTCCGGTTGCCATAGAAAGGGGAGATGTGCATGAAAACCATGACTGCTTTCGAGAAACAGCTTCAGGCCGAAAAGAAAAACCGAATAGCCAGGACACCGTGCAAAATATGCAAAAACCATATCGGAAACAAGCCCTATATTGTGTTTGAAGAGAGATATTTTCATGTTATTTGTTTGCGAAACAGGCCCAACCTGCCTTATGACAGGTAAATGCCATGAATAAAGCAATTCCCGTATAGGTCCCGTATAGGTAATATAAATTGACAATATAGCTAAAGCCACTTAAAATAATAGCTAAAATAAGAAGCCGGGGTGAGCTTATGCGTGTCAAAAGTACAGATTTGCAGAATGCTTTCGGGAAGTATCTTTCCTTGTTAGAGAAGGAAGATATTATTATCACCAAAAACGGGAGAAGCGTGGCCAAATTGCTTCGCTATAATGAACCTGATTATTTTCTGGTTCACGAAGAATCAAAAAACTATAAAACAAAGAAGAGAATCAGCTATGAAGAATACATGGATTTGGTTGATTCATCTGACCAGAGGTATGAACTCATCAATGGGGAAATTTACTTGCTGGCTTCACCAAGTTTTAAACATCAGGTTGTGGTGAATGAAATAGCCTGGCACTTCAATAACTATTTTAGAGGAAAGTCCTGCCGCTCATTAACCTCGCCTTTTGATGTGAGGCTTTTCGGCTTTGCCACCAAATTCGAAGAAGATCCTAATGTTGTCCAGCCGGATGTGGTTGTTATCTGCGACCTGGATAAGGTCAACGAGGCTAATAAATATGAGGGCATCCCCACACTTGTTGTTGAAGTATTGTCTCCATCAACTAAAGGCAAGGATATGGTTACGAAGCTAAACCTGTACATGAAAAGCGGTGTTTCGGAGTACTGGGTGGTAAATCTGGAGAACAAGAGTATTTTACAGTACTCCTTCTCCCCCGAGAGAGATATAGACAGCTTAAAAAGCCTGGGGGAGGAAGATACCATAGAATCAAGCGCTTTTGCCGGGCTTAAGATATCGTTAGGAGATATTTTTGCTGAAATATAACTATCTTCTAGTCAAACAACTTCATTTTTGCACCGGATACGACAGCAAAAGCTGGTGGACGAGATGAGGAAGCGATATTTAGCCTGGAGCAATTGCCGAGAGGCCAGTTCAAAAATCAATAAACCGGCGATAAAATTTTGCCAACAGCCTACTTCTTATTTATACTTATGGATAGTAAAACTGGGTTAAGAGAGAATTAGGTTGAGGGGAGATTAGAATTGCTTAAGGAACAGAATAGACTGTCGCACTTATTTGTCATCATTGCCTGTCTTTTTGTAACTTCTTTGTTGTTATCCAATATCATAGCGGGGAAACTTATCACCATTGGAAGCATGATCTTGCCCGGGGCCGTAATCTTATTTCCGCTGGCTTATATCTTTGGTGATATACTTACCGAAGTTTACGGTTATGGCCGGGCCCGGATGGTTATATGGACCGGTTTTGCCTGCAACATTCTGATGGTAGGAGTTTTTTTCCTGGTTATGGCGATACCCTCCCCCGGCTTTTTTGAAGCGGAAGAGGCTTTTGCGACCGTTTTAGGCATGACCCCGCGCATTGTTTCGGCTTCCCTTTTAGCTTACCTCTTGGGGGAATTCTCCAACGCTGCTATTCTGTCGCGGATGAAGATATTGACCCGGGGGAAATGGCTGTGGACGCGCACCATTGGTTCTACCCTGATTGGGGAAGGGCTTGATGCCATAGTTTTTATTACCGTCTGTTTTCTGGGAGTGGTACCCAATGCAGTTCTCCTGCAGATGGTGCTTTACCAGTACCTTTTTAAAGTGGCTTTTGAAATTTTGGCTACTCCTCTAACTTATGCGGTGGTGGGATGGCTGAAGCGTCGGGAGGGTATTGATACCTACGACCACGCGGTTAGCTATAATCCTTTTCAGCTGGATATTTAAGCCTGAGAATTGTGAAAAGTCTTAAGAATTTTCAAGAGTAGTTTCATGTAGAGAATATTGCTAATATCAGCCTGTACCGGCAGTAAAACATATCGACCGGATGATGCCCTGAGAGCAAAAGGCGGTCAGAAGTTAGAAACCAGGATAATTCTACACCCATGCCACCGGGATGCTCAGGTTTTTATCGTTGATGGGAATTAACTTGTCATACAGGCAGATAACGCCACCGCTGCCTATCTTTACACCTTTAAGCTTATTCAATACGGAAAAATGTTCGATGTGCTCCTTGCCCGGATTGGCGGTTTTTTTAATCTCAACTGGATAAATCATGCCATTTTGTTCAATTAGAA
>Ga0334890_1000491_pt1 | contig 70146 bp, 59 predicted proteins | sample GraSluR1_MG_3_FD_207220 | JGI IMG/M metagenome (GOLD analysis project Ga0334890, IMG submission 207220) | Sludge microbial communities from methane-producing bioreactor in Wageningen University, Netherlands - Granular Sludge_31_08-R1 | ecosystem: Engineered > Bioreactor > Anaerobic >... | reverse complement strand
CACTACGAACGGCCCACCATCGCCAAGCCCTGCGGGTCCATGCGACTTCGCTGGGCGCAAGCTCCCAGGCGGCCAGCGGCGGTTCTCTGTGCCCGAAGTGGCCTCGCCCGGAAATCTTCACACACACGGGCTGATCGCGACGGCCGATCAGTGGCGGTATTCGAGTGCGGCCGACTGGGACGGGACGGCGACCGGTCCGTTGGCGATCGATTGGGACCGCCTGCCGTAGCGCGCGACGGTCATTGCGTGGGAGGCTACCCCCAAGCCCCTCGGGCTCGAGGCTGCCACACGCGCTGTCGAAGGGGTGGCAGCCCAGAGGCGCAGCGAAGCGGAGCCTTGGGGATGGCGTACGCGCCGGACTGTTTGTTGGCCGCGCACGAGATACGGGCGACGCGCGACGCGATACGCCGTCGATCTCAGCGGACGGGGGCGGCGAGGAACTGGGCGTACTTCTTGTCCTGCGGCATGATGTGGTTGACAAACCGGCCGAGGACTTGAGCGAAATGTCGAGGCCGGACGTCGGTCAGGGGCGGAGCTGGATGGTGCTGGGGCCGAGGACTTCGGCTCTGGTGTCGCCGGTAGTGAGGTTCATGCGGATGCGATCGACGGCGGCGCCGTTGAACGAGCAGCTCAGGCGGGCGTCGCCCTCGACGGTGACGAGGGCCTGCGGGTGGTCGTAGAAGAGGACGGCCCCGTTGAAGCGGTTGACGGGGTCCTCATAGGCGATGCCCTGGGAGGCGGTCAGCGAGAGCAGATCGGTCCGTCCCTTCTCGGCCTCGGTCAGGACGATCTCGATGCGTCCGGCGTCGGCCTGGACGTGCCGCTTGTCGTAGCTGCCGTCGATCTTCGGGAAGTAGTCCAGCAGGATCTGGCGGTCCACGGCATCGGCGACGATGGTGTTGGTCGGCGCCGCGTAGGTCAGCGAGTCGAACCCGGTCAGGAAGGCGAAGCACGGCTGGCGTAGGCTGAACTCGTTCGGGTCGATCGGCGTCTCGGGCTCCTGGCCGTTGTGCAGGCGGATCTCGCCGGGGCCGGTGACGGCGAAGAGCTGCTCGTCGCCCTCGTAGTCGAGCCGGAGCGAATGGAGTTCCACCCACCCGGTCAACTCCTCGCCGGCGCGCCGCAGCGCGCGGACCGCCACGGGACCGCCGGCCGCCTCGAATCGAGCCAGACGAATCTGCCTCTTGCCCGACGAGGTGTTGGGGTCTTCGAACAGATCGACGGCCAGCATGGGGGCCGTGAGCACGTACTCGTAGTCGAAGTCCGGCTCGCTATTGTGCAGCGTCACGATGCAGTTGCCGTCGAGTTGAACGCGGTTGGCCGCCGCAATGAACCGGACCGAGTCCTGGGCGCTGATGGTCACAGGCATCAGCGCGGCGCCCGGGTCGCGGCTGGTCAGGTCGTTCGGATCGAGGGCAAACGCCATGCTGACCGGACCGACCAGCGTCAGGTCCGTCGTCAAGACGTCGAAGTCGATGCGATGGGCGATAAGTCTCTGATGGTTCGGGTCCACAACGGGCGGCTCGTTCGCGTCGGCCCGTGGCGAAATTCTGTCGAGGCCCAGCGCGCCCAAGTCGGGCTCGAGACTGCGAGAGCCTTTCGGCGCGACGACGAGCCCGCCGTCGCAGGTGACGACGATGTCGAAAAACGATTCGGGAATCGCCTCGAGCGCCAACAACGGCGACGGGCTGGTGTCCATCGCCCTCGGTCCGGGGTACACCGGCTCGTTCGGATCGACGGCGGGTGCCGTCGCGGCGGCCAGATTCGGGTCGGGCTTCGGCTCGTCGCGCCCGGACCCGGACCCGGACCAGAGAATATTGCCGATCGCCAGGCGGTCCCTCGCGAAGACCTTCTGCTCGGGCGTGACGATCGTCACGTTTCGGTGGAAGACGCATTCGTAGTAGTCCGACGGGTCGGCGTCCGCGGGCGCCGCCTCGTCACGCTCGGCCGGCCCATCAGGCCCCCTGGCGTCCGCCCCGGCCCGACGGTCGCCGCGAGCGCGCGCGTCCGAGAGCGACGCAAACTCGTCGCTTCGCAGCCGCAGGCTCTCCAGGTCCTTGATGCGGAACAGCTCCAGCCGGCTGCGCGACTCGTCGTAGAGCAGTTCCATGCCCCGTCCCGTCAGCTGGGCGCTGCGCGAGACGAACCGCACGGCGCCACTGGTCGAGAACAGCGAGTGTTCGGCGATGAACGCCACGTCGTCGAGATAGATGTACAAGTCCCTGGGGTCGCTCGAATCGGCCGGGGAGATGTGAATGACCACATTGCCCGAAAAGGTCGCGTCGTCTGGCGAGGGCCGGTCGAAGGCGGTGTCCAGCTCGAGCTCGCCGCGATCGGCGGTGACGCTGCAGTTGATCTCGCCAAGGAACAGTCTCATCCACGGATGCGTGATGGCCCATTGATTGCCTTCGGTGTGCAGCAGCGCCTCGAAGCCGAATTCCCGGTCGATGCGACCGGTGTGGTCCGTATGGAACAGGTGGGTCTTGCGAATGCCGCCGATCCCCACCCCGGCGATGCGGCCCATGTCAACGTCTCGATCGGCCAGGTCGCCGTCTCGACCGGCGTCCACAACATCCGGCGCCTCAATATCCATGACCGGCCCATCGCCCATCTGCAAGTAGGCCAGGTAGGCCAGGATCATGGCCCCCAACGCGACAAACCCGATAGCGCATTTGCGTAAATTCACAGTACCTGCCCCATCCACTCGCCGCTACGCGAGATATCGTTCCATCAGGGCCTGCCACCGGCCGGAGTTCTTGAGGATGTACTCGATCGCCTCGCGCACGGCCCCTCCCCCTCCCGGCCGCGTCGTAACGTAGTCAGCCTCCTGCTTGACCTCGTCGACGGCGTTGGCCGTCGCGATCCCCAGTCCGACGAAGCGGATCGGCGGCAGGTCGGGCAGGTCGTCTCCGACGTAAGCGACGCTCTCCGGCGGCAAATGCAGCGCGTCGAGCAGCTTCTCCAGCGCCGGCAGCTTGAAGTGGCAGTCCTGGAGAACGTGGGCAATCTCCAACTGATCGGCCCGCCGCTGCGTCGGCTCCGAATAGCGCCCGCTGAGCAGGGCCGTCCGGCCCCCGGCGCGCTGCCACAGGCGAATCCCGTGACCGTCGTGCGTGTGGAAGCACTTGCTCTCGCTGCCGTCGCCGTGGAGGACGATCCGTCCATCGGTCAGCACGCCGTCCACGTCGAGGACCAGCAGTTCGATCGCATCGAGGTTCGTCATCCCACCACCTTGATCGTCACGATATCCTGCACGTCGATCAGCCCGACGGGCCGGTCGTCGCCGTCCACCACGGGCAGCTCGTCGATACGATACTTGTGAAAGATGGCCGTGGCCTCGGCGGCCAATGCATCGGCCCGAATCCGTTTGCATCCGGCAGTCATCACGTCGCCGACGCGGCGCTTCAGGCCGGCGGCCCCCTCCTGGGTCAGGAGCCGCCGCAGGTCGCCGTCGGTGACGATCCCGGCCAGGCGACCGTCGCCGTCCACCACCATCACGGCGCCGTGGCGCTTCACCTCGCGGGTCGCCGCCAGCATCGTTTCGACGCTCTCGGCGGCGCGCGCCAGGGGCAGCGCCTCGCCGGGCTGGAACATCATCGACTGCTCGACCGTCATCAGCTTGCGCCCGAGCGAACCGCCCGGATGGAACCGAACGTAATCCTCGACGCGAAACTGCCGCGCCTTCATCACGGTGAACGCCAGCGCATCGCCGATCGCCAGCATGCAGGTCGTCGAAACGCTGGGCGCGACCCCCAGCGGGCAGGCCTCATGGACCTTGCCCATACACAGGACCACGTCGCTGTATCGGCCCAGCGTCGAATCCCAGTCGCCGGTGATGGCAATCAGGCGGATCTGAAGCTGCTTGACCAGGTTGATCAGCCGAACGATCTCGTCGGTTTCGCCGCCGTAGCTCAGCACGATCACGACGTCGCTGGACCGCAACCGGCCCAGATCCCCGTGGACGGCCTCAGCCGGGTGAAGGAAGTGGCTCGGCGTGCCCGTCGAGGCCAGCGTGGCACTGATCTTACGGCCGATGATCCCCGCCTTGCCGATTCCGCTGATGATGCACGAGCCGCTGCAATGGTAGATCATCGCCACCGCACGGGCGAACGACTCGTCCACGATAGGGGCCATCGCCGCGATCGCCTCGGCCTCGGTGCCGATCACCGTCCGGGCGTACTCCAGGTCGAATTCCACGGTACTGTGAAGCTCTTCAGTGTTCATGCTCTGCCAAATCGTCGGGACTCATCGATCGCTTGCCACACCCCTGCGCCATGTTGTACGCCATCGAGCGCGCCCGGTCAAGCCCCCATGTGCCTCGTGCAAGCCACGATCGGGGCCGGATCGCTCACAATTTCACTTCGCCGCCTCGCTCGTTGTAGCAGATGAGCTGGCGCTCCTCGCCGACGCAGTCGGGCGAGGAATGAATGACCACCCGCTTCTCCGCCAGTTGCTCGATCTGAGCGATCGCCGCGCGTTTCTCGTTTTGCAGGTAATCGGCCACCTCCGGCGAGACGGACAGCTCGATGCGTTTGATGTGCTCCTCAGAAACCCCCAGGTTCAGCAGACGAATGATCTCCAGGGCCAGCGATTCGTGGCTCTTGACGAACCCGGTTCCGGCGCAGTGCGGGCAAGCCAGATACGTGCTCAGGTGCAGCGACGGACGCATTCGCTGGCGGGTCATCTCGATGACGCCGAACCGACTGATCCGCAGGATCTTGGCCCGGGCCCGGTCGGTCCGGACCGCATCGCGGAACGCCCGCTCCACCTCTTTGCGGTGCTTCTGACTGCGCATGTCGATGAAGTCGCAGACGATCAGCCCCCCCAAGTCGCGCAGACGCAGTTGCCGGGCGATCTCCACGGCCGCCTCCATGTTGCTCTCGAACGCCGTCTGCTCGGCGCCTTCCTGCTTGCGATGCCGCCCGCTGTTGACGTCGATCGACACCAGCGCTTCGGTCTGCTCGACCACGATCGAGCCGCCGCACTTCAGATCGACCGAACGCGACTGGACCTTGGCGATCTCCCCTTCGATCTGGTACTTGTGAAACAGGGGAATCTTCCCATCGTAGTGCGTCAGCTTCGGCTTCATCCGCGGCATCGCGATCGACAGGAACTCCTTGATCTTGCGAACGGTGTGGTCCGAGTCGCACACGATTTTGGTGACTTTCGTGTTCAGCACGTCACGCAGCGCCCGAATGACCAGATCGGACTCCTGGTAGATGTCCCCCGGCGCCTTTTCGCTGTCGATGCGCTTCTGGACCGCATGCCAGAGCCGCTTGAGATACCGCAGGTCGTTCTGAATGTCGCGCTTCGAGGCCCCCTGCCCGGCGGTGCGGATGATGTAGCCCATCCCTTTGGGCGAGCCGCTCTCGTCGAACACCTCCGCCAGGCGCTTGCGCTCCTGTTCGTCCTCGATCTTGTGGGAGATGCCGTAGCCCTTCATCCACGGCATCATCACCAGGTGCTTGCCCGGCAGCGCCAGATACGTGCTCAGGGTCGGCCCTTTGGTCTTGAGGCCTTCCTTGGTCACCTGTACCACGAGTTCCTGGCCTCGGCGAAGGCAATTCTGCATGGCGGGACGGTCCTTGAGCGCCTGGCGCCGCCCGATGCTCTCGAGCACGCTGCTCTTCACGTTCGGAAAATACCGGGGATGCACGTCGGAGATGTGAAGGAAGCCGTTTCGGTCGATCCCGATGTCGATAAAGGCGGCCTGAATTCCCGACTCGATGTTGACGATTCGCCCCTTGTAGATGTTGCCGACGTGGGCGCCGACGCTGGCGCGTTCGACGTAGAGTTCTTCGAGCGTGCCGTTCTCGACCACGGCCACCCGGCACTCCTCACGTTCGGCGACGTTGATAAGCATTTCTCGTGACATATTCTACGTCCTCGTCATCTCCTCCAATGCGCCGGCCGGCACATTGGACGGTCATGTGAGTTTCCATGTGACGTCCCTGCGGCGCACGGGCCCGTTCAGATCCCGCGGCTCCAGTTCGAGCAGGGCCATCAGTTCATCGACCCGGACGGAGCCGGCGCCGCTGACGGCGCACTCGACCATCGCCCGAGTCTCTCGCAGCTCGATTGCACGCAAAAACGGCCGGACGTCCACTCGGCGTCCCTCTCGCCGGTCCGGCGCGACCCGTTCCACCACCAGCCGGTCACGGGCCATGACCTGATCGATTCTCTCCCGCAAGGCCTCGACGCCTTCTCGACCGTCCGCACAGTCGAGGTCGAAGACGTACCGGGCCGACTCCGGTTGAAACGACGTGCGCGACCTCATCGCTGCAACCGAATGAACCACGATGCCGCTCGGAAGCACCTCGTTCAAGGCCTCCTTCATCCGAGCCTGCCAAAGCCGGCGTGCGCCGTCCGGGCCGTCCTCCACGGCGATGCCGTCGGCGTCGAAGAGCCGCAGGACCAGAAGCTCGTCATCCGACTCAACCCCCACCGGCCTCGGAAGCGGAAGCGACAGCTTCGGATGCGGGTTGAACCCCTGGGAGTACCTGATCGGCACGCCGGCACGCGCGCAGGCCCGCTCGAACAGGCGCAGCGTCTCAGCGTGCGAGAGGAACCTCAAGAGACCGCCAATGGCAAACCGCACCGCCGCGGTCACATCCGTCGCCATGCCGGCAGGCCTCCCCTCCGGACGGCCGTAGGAGTCTTCCTTTGTCGCCTCTATGCCCATCTGCTCTCGGATCGATGTGTTTTCGTCACTGTCTTGTCCGTCCACGAGGCGACCGCTCGCCGGGTCAGAACGCCTCCGGCAGGATCTTCCGCCCGGCGTTGCGAAGGTAGTTCGAGATCTGCCGTTCGGAGTTCATGCCCAGCACTTTTCTCGTCAGGACATGGCAGTCCTCCAGCGTCACGCATCGGATGATTTGTTTGACCTCGGGAATCAGCGGGGCCGACAGGGACAACGTTCGCACGCCGAGCCCCAGCAGGACCATGACATACTCCGGCTCCGACGCCATCTCCCCACAGACCGACAGATCGATCTGGGCCCGGTAGGCGTCCTGAATCACCGTACGCACCAGCCGAAGCACCGCCGGGTCCGCCGGCGAATACAGCGTCGAAACCTGTTCGTTGCCGCGATCCACCGCCAGCGTGTACTGCGTCAGGTCGTTCGTGCCGATACTGAAGAAGTCCGAATCCCTCGCCAGCGTCGAGGCCATCAGGGCCGCCGACGGCGTCTCGATCATGATGCCCACGTCCATGTCGCGATGGTACGCAATCCCTTCTTCGTCCAGGTCCTCCATGACATCGTGCAGGATCATCCGGGCCTGCATCAACTCCTGAATGCTCGTGATCAGCGGAAACATGATCCTGACCCGCCCAAGGACCGAGGCGCGAAGGATCGCCCGGAGCTGGGTCTTGAACATCGACAGGTTCTGAAGGCAGAACCGGATCGAACGCAGTCCGAGGAATGGATTGGGCTCCGGCGCGAAGCGCTTGCTCTGCGTGTACTTGTCGGCGCCGAGGTCCACGGTGCGAATCACCACGGGCCGATTTCCGCAAATGTGCAGGGTCTGCGCGTAGGCGCGGTACTGTTCCTCTTCCGACGGGTCGGTCGGGCGATTCAGATAGAGGAACTCGGTGCGGTACAGGCCGACGCCTTCACCCCCTTTTTCGAGCACCCCTTCGGCCTCATCGGGAAACTCGATATTCCCCAGCAGTGTGATCCTCACGCCGTCGCGCGTCACGGCCGGCTTCTCGCGGATCGCGTCCAGCTTGTGTTCGAGGGCCACGAACTCGCGCGAATATGCCTCGTATTGTTCGACCGTCTCAGCGTCGGGATTGACCACGACCAGGCCGCGGTTGCCGTCGATGATCACAGAATCGCCGCCGCTGACGATTTCGGTCAGGTCCTCCAGAGCGACGACGGCCGGGATGCCCAGGGAGCGGGCCACGATGGCTGCGTGGCTGGTGCGGCCGCCGGCGTCGGAGGCAATGCCCTTGACGAAGGCCTTGTTGAATCCGGCCGTCTGCGTCGGGCTCAGTTCACGCGCCACGACGATCACCTCTTCACGCAACCGGCCCAGATCCTCGCGCTTGTCGCCCAACAAGTGTCGCAGCAGACGCCTTTCAATATCGTAGATGTCGGCGGCGCGCTCGCTGATGTAGCTGTCCTGGACCTCGGCGAATCGCGCGGCGAACCGACGAAGCACCGACGCGACGGCGTACTCGGCCGTCACCGATTCGGCGCCGATCACGTCGGTGATCTGACGCCGCAGACTCCGGTCGCGGAGAAAACGCAGGTGTACGGCGAAAATGTCCTTGATCCGTCCGCCGCCAACCCGATCCTGCGCCTGCTCCAATTCACTGAGCTCTCGCACGGCGTCGGCAAAGGCGTTTCTCGCACGCTGGACTTCCCCCATCCGTTGCGACGGTGCGATCTGGCGCCGTGGAATCCGGTAATCCTCTGAATCGATAATCAGACATCGGCCGATCGACACGCCCGGAGAAACGGCAATTCCCTTTTTGATTTCCATGTCAGAGCCTGCCGGACCGATTACGTTGCGTTCTCAGACGGTTCCTCATCAAACGTCCGCCGCTCCATGAATGCACGCAGGGCCTCGATGGCCTCTTCGGCGTCGGGCCCCTTCGCCCGAAGATCCAATCGAGTCCCGGCCGCGGCGGCGAGCCCGATGACGTGCATGATGCTCTTGGCGTCGCCGTGCCCCTTCTCGGTGCCAATCGTAATCTCACAATCGTACTGATTGGCCAGGTCGACAAACTGCATGGCGGGACGCATGTGAAGGCCGTTTTGGCTCTTGATCTCAATGGTGGTTTGACAAACCGGATGATCCAACGTTCCTTCTCCTGCCCGCATAGCGATCCTCGTGCCTCTCGCCCTCAAGGCGGACTACCACGATGGGTTTTCATCGGCCTCTCTCAACAGATCTTCACACGCCTCCGGCGTCTGGCATTGCCGCAAGAATCGACGGAACTGCTCTTTCTGCAGGTGTCGGAACAGGTTCTCCATCGCCTGCAGGTGCCGGTCGGCGTTGTCGATTGGGCTGACCAGCAAGATCACCGAGTAGACCGGTTGCTCGTCCAGCGCGGCGAAATCGATTCCCGCATCGGTCTGCCCGATCACGGCGACAACGTCTTTGGCAGCCGCATGCTTGACGTGAGGAACGGCCACGCCTTTGCCCATCCCTGTACTGGCTTCGTCTTCCCTCTTGATCACCGCCTTGGTGATCTCCGAGGCCGATCGGGCCGGCAGCTTTCCCGCGCTGACCAGCGAGGCCACCAGCTCCGCGATGACCCCGTTTCGATCCTGGGCCTGCAATGCGGGGATCGTGGCCTGAAAACACACAAACTCTGAGAACTTCATTCTTCGCATCCAGTCCTGTTGGTAGACGTTACCGGTTGGAAGCCGACGTCGATACACGACGGGCCCCACCCCCTAAGCCGGTTCATGCCCCCCCACGTGCTTGTTGTTTCGCTCTTTGCCCTTCTTGCGCCGCAGTTGCTCCTCCAGCTTGCGCACGGCTCCGTCCACCCCCTTGTAGGCGTCCTCGGCTGCCTCCGTGGCGACGAACACGTTGCTGTGCTCGCCTCGGGCGATGATCTCGACGCCGATCTTGCCCGCCGTCTGTTCGCCGTCCACAATGACCTCGACTTGACTGACCGTGTTGTAGAACCTTGGCAGCCGGCTCGTCTTTTCCTCGGCATACGCCTTCATGGCCTCGGTGATCGTGATGTGCTTGCCCGTCATTTTGAAGATCAATGCGCGTCTCCTTAACCAACAATCATCCCCATTCTACTCTACGGTTCCTGCGGCTGCTCCGTATACGCTCGCGGCAAGGCCGCCGCCGCCCGACGGTCCGGGGCGATCACGCCGGCGCTGACGGCGAATCGGAACGCCTCCTCGACGGTCATCTCCAAGGCAATCGTCTGCTCCTTCGGGACCACGATCACGTACCCCGTCACCGGCGTGGGCGAATTGGGAATCAGAATCGTCAGACACTCCTTCTGCACGCTTTGGGTGATCTTCGCCAAACCCGATCCCGTGACAAACCCGATCGACCATATGCCTTTGCGAGGATATTCCACGGCCACCACCCGCGAGAACATCTTCTGTTTCTCTTCCTGCGTCAGTACGAAATCCGTCACCTGCTTGACGTACGGATACACTCGACGGAGAATCGGGGTGTTCATAATGAACGCCTCGATGGGACGCCACAGCGCCCGGCCCACGACACTGGCCAGCAGCGCCCCGACCATGAGGACGAGCAGCAGGGCAATGAAAAAGCCCACCGCCGAGCCCGCCGCGCCCTCGACGAAGATCCTCGTCAGATCCTCCCGCGTCAGTCCGTTGTCGCCTTGGAACTGCAGGATCAACCACACCAGACCGTGGTTGATATAGACGCTGACGTTCGCCTTGATGATGCCGTAGCCCCATACGAGGATCCAAATCGTCAGCAACGTCGGCAGCAGAACCGCCAACCCACGAAGGAAATAGCTCTTGAATCGTTTGGTTATGCCCATTCCACTGCAACAGCCCTTCGTGCCGCCGAACGTGGCCCCGTCGCAGACGTTCGGCGACGGAAAAACCGCATCTATCCAACGCCAATAGCTTAATTTGCGCCATTTCCATCGTCAACCAAAAACTGCCGCGGCAGATGCCCGCCCAATAGATGCACCATCCCCCCCGGCAACGAAGCCACCACCCACACGAATCGCTGGCAGAACGCCAACGCCAAAGCACTCTCGCTCGTCGTGGCCGTCAGTGAGACGAACATCGCCACCACGCCCGCTTCGAGCACGCCCAGGCCGGCAATACTGATGGGAATCGCGGCTACGACCCACGTGACCGGAAAAACCAGGAAATAGTAGCCAAGCCCGGCCTCGACGCCGAGATTGCGGCCCAGAGGCCAGAACGCCACAACCACGATGCTCTGCCCCACGACCGTCAGCAGCAACGCCGCCAGCATCGTCGCCGGCTTGCGGCAATAGACTGCCAATGCCGTTCGGACCCGCCCGAACAACTCGGTGCCGCGATCGCGCAACCGGCTCGCAACGTGCCCAAGCCGGCGACGAAGACCCGGATGGAAAAACGCAGCCGCTGTCGCAGCCGCCAGGATCACTATGAGCCATAACAAGGCCCCCCTGTGAGCGGTGAGGCCCTCCCGTACGTCCTCCGACCGATTCGCGCCCGGCCCAAGCGGACGGCCACGCAGAAACAGCAGATAGGCCACCCCGGCCATCAGGACCATACCCGCCAGACCGGTGAGCCGGTCGATGGCCACGCTGAGCACCCCTTCGAGCCTCCGATGCGTGTGTTTGGTCACGTAATAGGCCTTGAGAAGGTCGCCTCCGACCGAGCTCGGCATCACGTTGTTGTAGAACAGTCCGAGAAAATACAGCCGTATGGCCGACACGAGCTCGATATGGATCGACTGGGCCCGCAACAGCAGCCACCAGCGAAACGCCACCACGATCTGGCCGACGACGTACGCCGCCAGGCTCAGCGCAAAATACCCCCAACTCAGCCGCTGGAACACCTCCCGCAATTTGGCCCAGTCCTGGCCGTGGAATACCCACACCATCGCCACCGTCGCGACGATGATCCGCGCGACCAGCGATCCGTGCCGGGTCTTCCTGGCGTCCTGTGCCTCGGGCAATGGTGGCCTCCAATAAGCGAGCGTTCCCCCAAATCATACCGACCAAAAGGGGACATGACAAGACATTGGCACGCCCCAATTCGGCGACTCCGCCCACGCCGCCTGCGCCGCCGCTGCCACATCGTCGCACGTCCGGACGCGTCCGGGCCCACGCGATGCAGGTGACGCTAAAAAAGAAATAAGTTTTTGTGTTTTCTTGTTGACGAAATTGGATCCATGGTTTATGTTACAAGAGACATGCCGCCGCATGGGTGGCACCAGGCTACCGGCCGGCCCGAAGCGGACCGGCCGATTGACAACCGGGTAGAGCGAACCGCTCCGCCGTGCGGAGCGCCGACCCAGGGTCGTGCCGCCAATGGCGCACGCCGAAGCCCTGCCGGTCGGGTCCACACCAGTCCCCCCCATCTACCCGTCTACCCGTATCTCCCTGTGGCATTCACCTGGCAACGCACCCCGAGCGCCCCGCTCGCCGCCCATGTCATGCGAGGCACACGACTTACAACCCCACGAAAGGAGCGATGATGAGCAAGCCCGCCAAGAAGAAGTCCCCCGAACGCGTCCAAACCAACGACACCCCCACCGACCGCGTCCCGGCTCCGCCCTCCGAGCCGCCCAAGCGAACCTGCTTCTATTGCGTCTTCGCACACTGGGTCCAGCCGGGCGTCTCGGCCCTGTTCCCCAACGGCTGGATGAGCCGCCTGATGTGCGTCAACTGCGACAGATCGCCGGGCGAGATGTGCGAGGTCTGGCCCGGCTCGACGTGCACGAACTTCCGCGCCCGCCGCGAGCCCCCGGTCCGGCTCGAAGAGCCCGCCCCGCCCAGCGACAAGATCCGCTACATCGCCCTGACCCAGGGCAAATTCGCCATCGTCGACGCCGCCGACTACGAAGCCTTGAGCCAGTACAAATGGCACCTCGTCGCCCCCGGCAAGCTCTACGCCGGCCGCAAGGAAGGCGGCAAAACCATCTACATGCACCGCGAGATCATGCAGCCGCCGCCCGGCATGATGGTCGACCACATCGACGGCAACGGCCTGCACAACCGCCGGGCCAACATGCGCAACTGCACCAATCAGCAGAACATGCAGAACATCCACAAACGCCGCTCCGGCGCCTCCATCTACAAGGGCGTCTACTACGACAAGCGACGCCGCACGTGGTACGCCCGAATCTGCCACAACGGAAAGAACATCAACCTCGGCACCTTCCCCACCGAAATCGAAGCCGCCCACGCCTACGACCGAGCCGCCCGCCAACTCTTCGGCGAATTCGCCCATCTGAACTTCCCCGACGAAGTTCAGACGCCGCCCGTCGCTCGGGCCGCCAGAGGCGGCGTAAAAGGGTAGATGGGTAGATGCGTAGATGGGTATCGTCGCCCGTCGCTGGTCGCTCGGGATTCGTTGCTCGTATCTGGTCTCTCGTATCTCGCGGGGCGAAGGTCAGCGGTTCTGGACATTGGGATTTCGGTCCTTGGGTTTTGTTTCGAGTTTCGGGTCTTGTGCTTCGGATTTCACCGGCCGGACCGCGGTTGGTCTTGCGGCTCGGCCGATTTCTGGTCATAATGGTAGGTATTGAAGCGTGACCTGACGCCAGCGCGAGCGGCGCCCCCAGGTCCTGATGATCTCGTGTGAAGGCAGGAGAAGATGCCCGAGGCTCTTCAATGCGCTGCCCGCAGGATGCGTCCGGCAAGAGACGAGCAAGCAAGGGTGTTCGTAGTGACGCCGTGAGGCGTTCGTTCGTAGTGGCGTCGTAAGACGCTACTTGCATTCGAAGAGAGAATATGCCCTTACGGGCACACTACAAACGAGAATGACGCCTCACGGCGTCACCACAAACGGAGCGCACGAGGAGGAAGGATGTACGACTATCGGAGGATGACAACCGAGGAACGGACGCGAGTATTGGCGGGCCGCAAGACGCTCCGAAGGCCCTGGCATGCGCCGTCCCATTTTGGGCAGAGCCACGGAGTCTACCTGATTTCCGCTGCCTGCTATGAACATCGGCCCATCCTGACATCCCACACGCGACGTGACACATGGGAAGGGATGCTGCTTGACAAGCTCGTCGGGGAGCATGCCGACGCCATCGAAACCTATGCCTGGGTCGTGCTGCCAAACCACTATCATCTTCTCATTGAGGGTGACTTGCGCCTGTTCGCGCGGCGGATCGCACGCCTGCACAACGGCACGGCGACGCAGTGGAATCGGGAGGACCGGACGCCGGGACGCAAGGTCTGGCATCGCTTCTCGGATCGGGCCATCCGCTCGGAGAGGCACTATTACGCGTCCATCAACTACATCCACGCCAACCCCGTCAAACATGGGCATGCGACCTCTGCCGAGCAGTGGCCGTGGAGCAGCTTTGGCCTGTACCTGGAGACGGTCGGACGCGCCTGCCTTGCCGATTGGTGGAGACAGTACCCGGTTGACGACTACGGCAAAGGCTGGGACGAGTTCGTAGTGTGCCCGTAAGGGCATGAGGTTTGTAGTGTGCCCGTAAGGGCATAAGGTTCGTAGTGACGCCGTGAGGCGTTCGTTCGTAGTGGCGTCGTAAGACGCTACCTGCATTCGAAGAGAGAGTATGCCCTTACGGGCACACTACAAACGAGAATAACGCCTCACGGCGTCACTGCAAACGAGCGACGAGCGACGCGCAAATGACGCTCAAAGCGTCATTTCCGGATGATGTCGGTGATTTTCATCAAGCGGGACGTGTTGTCTCTTTCGGCTTCGGAGAGTTTGTCGTGGATGTAGCGGATGGTTTCGTGGATTTCGGGGATGACGACGTGTTCGAGCACGTTGACGCGACGGCGGGTCATCTGGAGTTCGACGGCCAGGAGGCGCGCCTGTTTTTCCTTCTGGGCCAGCTCGATCAGCAGGTCGAACGCCCTCTCCAATGACAGCAGCGCGACGTCCATCTCGCCGGAAGTGGTGGCGTAGCCGTAGCAGATGATCTGCCCCTCGATCTCCTTGAGCAGGCGCGGGACCTTGACGTTCATGACCGAGGCGAACTCCATCGTCATGCTGAACTTCTTGGTCGGCACGGCCAGCGCCGCCTTGACGTGCTCGGGCTCCATCGAGGCGCGGGCCAGCATGAAGCGCCGGAACGTCTGCGACAGCTCGTTCTCGACCTTCTGCCGCAGCGGCTGGATGTCCCGCGCGATCTTGATCAACTGGCGCGAGATCTCGTCGCGCTTCTCACTGAGCAGTCGATGACCCCGGCTGGCCAGCGCAACGCGCTTTTGCAGCCGTAACAGTTCCATGCGTGTTGCATTGACATTTGCCAGCACTTCGTCACCTCGTGCACGTTGAAGTGTAGATGCGTAGAAGCGTAGATGCGTGAAACTACGCTACGCGATTCCTACTCACCTGATTTCTGCTTCGCGCCTGATTTCATGTACTTGTCAGATTCAGCATTTTCCTGCGCAGCGTCTCCACTTCATCCAGCAGCTCTGGGGCCTCGATATATCCAAGCTTGTCGGCGATCATCAACTGGGTTTCCAATTCCGACAACGATCCAACTTCGACGCCCGAGCCGCCCCTTCGGCGATGTTGGCGGGAAAGGACACCGCCGCCCTTCTCATCTGGGATTTCAGCCCGTATTCCTCGTCTTTCGGGAAACGCCTTGTCACCCCATAGACTCGGCTGACAAAGTCGATTCCTCGCTGCCATACCTCCAGGTCTTTATGCGTCTTGCCGTTACTCATCTACCCATCTACGCTTCTACCCTTCTACGTTCCGGCTTTCTGCCGGAACTTCGGCATGTACTTCTCGATGAGCTTGACGTCGATCCGTTTGAGTTCGGCGTTTTCGAACATGCTCAGCAGCTCCCAGCCGAGGTCGAGGGTCTGCTCGACGGTGCGGTTCTCGTAGTAGTTCTGGGAGATGTAGCGGGCCTCGAATTCGTTGGCGAACTTCATGTACTTGCGGTCCTCGTCCGACAGGGCCGCCTCGCCCATGATCGTCGCCAGCTCCTGCATTTCCTTGCCGCGTGCGTAGGCGGCGTAGAGCTGGTTGTAGAGGTCCGCGTGGTCCTCGCGGGTCTTTTCCTTGCCGATGCCCTTGTCCTTCAGACGCGAGAGGCTGGGCAGCACGTCCACGGGCGGCGAAACACCCTGGCGGTGCAGCGAGCGGCTGAGGATGACCTGGCCCTCGGTGATGTAGCCGGTCAGGTCAGGGACCGGGTGGGTCTTGTCGTCTTCGGGCATGGTCAGGACCGGGGCCATGGTGATCGAGCCCTTCTTGCCCTTGATGCGTCCGGCCCGTTCGTAGATCGTCGCCAGGTCGGTGTAGAGATAGCCGGGATAGCCGCGACGGCCGGGCACTTCCTTGCGGGCGGCGCTGATCTCGCGGAGGGCTTCGCAGTAGTTGGTCATGTCGTTGAGGATGACCAGCACGTGCATGTCCAGCTCGAAGGCCAGGTACTCGGCGGCGGTCAGGGCGAATCGCGGCGTGGCGATCCGCTCGATGGCCGGCTCGTTGGCCAAGTTCACGAACATGACGGCCCGCTCGATGGCGCCGGTGTTGTGCAGATCGTCGATGAAGAACTGGGCCGCTTCGAACGTGATGCCCATCGCGGCGAAGACCACTGCGAATTCCTCGCCCTTGCCGAGCACGGTGGCCTGGCGGGCGAACTGGGCGGTGAGGTCGTCGTGGGGCAGGCCGGAGCCGGAGAAGATCGGCAGCTTCTGGCCGCGAACGAGCGGATTGAGCCCGTCGATCGTCGAGATGCCCGTCTGGATGAACTCGTTGGGATAGTCGCGGGCGAAGGGGTTGATCGGCTGGCCGTTGATGTCCAGACGGTGCGTCGGGATGATGGCGGGGCCGTCGTCCTTGGGCACGCCGAGGCCGCTGAAGACGCGGCCGAGGATGTCGGGCGAGACCGCCAGTTCCAGCGGCTTGGCCAGGAAGCGGACGGTGCTGTGCTTGACGTCGATGCTGCTGGTGCCCTCGAAGACCTGGACGAGGACCTTGTCGTTCTCGACCTGGAGGATCTGCCCGTGGCGGATGGAGCCGTCGCCCAGCTCGATATCGACGATGTGGCCGTACTTGGCCTCATCGACCATCTCGACCATCATCAGCGGGCCCTGGATGTTCGTGACTGTCTGGTACTCTTTCACCGATAGCATATGGCACTCCTACGCGTGTCGTGCAGCGTCCTCTGGCGCGGTCATTTCGCGACGGCGGCGCCGTGAAGCGGTTTCATCTGGTCTTCGATTCGTTGGCGGATCTGCGGGATCTTCTCGATCTCATCCTGCGGGATGTACTTGGCGCGGGCGATGTCCTCGCGGACCGCCAGTTTGAAGATCTCGGCCGTTTCCGCTCCGGCTTCGATCGCCTCGAGCGCCTGGTGATGGAAGTGCAGGACGGTCTTGAGCATTTCGTACTGCTTGACCATCGAGGTGAACGTATCGACCTCGTGGAAGGCGTTCTGGTGCAGGTAGTCTTCGCGGAGGGAGCGGGACGTTTCGAGGGCCAGGCGGTCGCGCGGCGATAGGGCCTCGGCGCCGACCAGGCGGACGATTTCGCGAAGCTCCGACTCCTGCTCGAGCAGAGTCATCGCCTCCCTGCGCATCTGCTCCATCTCGTCGCCCTGGTCCTTGTCGCTGAAGGTTTTCGGGAGATATTGGGTGTAGAATGAGTAGGAGGTGAGCCAGTCGATGGCCGGGAAGTGCCGCTGGTAGGCGAGTTCGCCCTTGAGCGACCAGAAGACCTTGACCACGTGCAGCGTGGCCTGGACTACGGAATCGGACAGGTCGCCGCCGGGCGGGCTCACCGCACCGATCACCGACAGCCCCCCTTCGCGCTCCGGCCCGCCGAGACACCTGACCCGCCCCGCCCGCTCATAAAACGCTGCTATACGGGCACTTAGATAGGCCGGATAACCTTCTTCGGCTGGCATTTCTTCGAGCCGGGTGGAGATTTCGCGCATGGCCTCGGCCCATCGGCTGGTGCTGTCGGCCATCAGCGCGACGGTATAGCCCATGTCACGGAAGTATTCGGCCAGCGTAATGCCCGTATACACCGACGCCTCGCGGGCGGCCACGGGCATGTTCGACGTATTGGCGATCAGCACCGAGCGGCGCATCAGCGGCTCGCCGCTGCGCGGGTCCTTGAGCTCCGGGAATTCGGTCAGCACGTCGGTCATCTCATTGCCGCGCTCCCCGCAGCCGACGTACACCACCACGTCCGCATCGACCCACTTGGCGAGCTGGTGCTGCACCACGGTCTTGCCCGTCCCGAACGGCCCCGGCACGCACGCCGTCCCGCCCTTGCTGATCGGAAAGAACGTATCGATCACGCGCTGCCCGCTAACGAGAATATGCTCCGGCGCCAACCGCCTGCCGATCGGCCGCGGGTTCCGCACCGGCCACCGCTGCATCAGCTTCAACTCGTGCGACGAACCATCCTCGCCCTTGCAGGTCGCCACCGTCTCTTCGACGGTGTAGTCCCCCTCATGAATCCCGGAGATCGTCCCAGTGACGCCCGGCGGCACCATGATCTTGTGCACCATCAGCGTCGTCTCTTCGACCTCTCCGATGATGTCGCCCGGACCGACCTTCGTCCCGTCGCCGACGGTCGGCTTGAAGTGCCATTTCTTCTCGCGGTTCAGGCCCGGCACGTCGCTGCCCCGGCTCATGAACGCCCCTTCGCGATCCACCAGATCGGCGAGCGGCCGCTGAATCCCGTCGTAGATGCTCTCGATCAGACCCGGACCGAGCTCGACGCTCAGCGGCGCCTCGGTGTCCACCACCGGCTCGCCCGGACCGATGCCGGTCGTCTCTTCATACACCTGGATCGACGCGGTGTCCCCGCGCAGCTCGACGATCTCGCCGATCAGGTTCAAGGCGCCGACGCGCACCACGTCGTACATGCGGGCGCCGGCCATCCCCTCGGCCACCACCACGGGCCCGGCGACTTTCACTACGCGACCTACTCGTTGTTCTGTCATGGTCAAAACCCTATTAGTTGCTCTTGAGAATGTCGATGCCCGTCGCGAGCTTGAGGACCTTCCCCAGGGCCTCACTGGCGAACCCCTTGGACTGCTGCGTGAACGGCACCACCACCACCGACGGCGCCGGCCGGCTCTCCGTCGGCGCCAGCACCTCGTCGGCCACCTCCGCCACGTCCTCGGCCATCACCAGCAGTGCGTACTCGCCCTCGACGATCCTGCCGGCCGCCTCGACGATCTGCGCCCGATCCTGCTCGATGGCAAACGTGTCCACCCCGAGCGCCGAAAACGGCATTACGAAGTCTGCGTCACCCAGTACTGCCACTTTGCCTTCCATCGATTCAGTCCCTCTTGAAGCGTCCTACGCGACGCGATCGAGAATCAGTTTCGTGTCGAGGTGGTTCTTCTTGGCCGTGAGGATCAGCCGCACGGTGCGGATCTCGTGCTCGGCCATCAGCAGATACGCCACCACCGGCTGAAGCCCGGCGGTGATCTGCGACGTCGACTTCAGGAAGCCCAGCAGGTATTGGTCGCAGAGCTGCTCGACCTTGAGGAACGACTGGTTCGCCGCCACGTACGCGGCGCCGACCTCCAGGATGTGCTGGTACGGGGTGGCCATGAACAGGCCTCCCAGCGCATCGTATCCGGCGTCGAGACCGGTCCAGAACCGTTCGCGGTCCACAAACCCGCCGTCGAGGAACACGTCCCGCTGATCGATCTCCATCAGCTTCTGTCGCAGCATCGTGCGAAGGTTCGTCAAATCGACCTGGACGTGGAACAGGTTCCACAGAAAGGCTGAATCGAGCTGCTCGGCCGTGCCCTGCTCGTACCGCGCCTGCGCGGCGTCGATCGCATGGTCGATCTGGCGGATGTCTTTGTTCTGGTAGTACGCCAGCACCGCCTCTTCCGTCACCTGCGGCAGAGGGTCGGGCAGCAGCGTATAGTTCTCGCCCTGGAAGACCTGCTCGAACAGCTCCGGCGGGACGTTGCCCCCGCTGCTGTAATCCGTGCCGATCGATTTATCCAGCACGGCCCGCCGCACGGCCACGCGCAGGTTCGCGAAATCATCGCGGCTGCGAAACAGCGTCGCCACCTCTTCCGGGACCAGTTGCACAAACAGCTCGCGGACCGCCTCTCGCCGGTCGAGCAGGATCGCGTTGAAGTCCCCCCCGGAGGCGGGAATCGCGTACTCGCTGCCCGCCAGCGCCGCAACCGCCGAGGCGAAGTCGGGCGCGTTGGACATCTCCGAGAGCGTCGCCGCGGTGAGCATCTGCGTCTCCAGAGCGCGAACCTGCGCCGTCTGGTACGCATAGCCCCAGTCGTCGGCCCCGACCGACGGGTAATCGAAGAAGTCGTGCATCGTCTGCTGCCGTTGCGCCTGCATATCACCGGGCCCCGCGCGCGTCGCTGCCCTGGAACAGCTCGCCGCTCAATTCGATTTCGAGGTCGTTCCGCGCCTGGCCGACCAACACGTCGGTCGTGACATTGGTCTGGATCTTGCCGCGTTTGAGAAGGAAGCCGGCCCCGAGAGGGTGCTTCTCGGCCGACAACGTCAGGCCGGCCTTGCCCTGGGCCTTGAGCTGGCTGTTGACCTCATCGACCAGTGCCTGATCGATGCGCGGGTCCTCCTGGCCCGCCACCACCTGCTCGTCGCCGGTTTCGACGGCCTCGCGCAGGAGCCGGGCCATCAGCCGGCGATACTCCTCGTCCGGGAGCTGCCCGATCCGATGACGGCTGCGGGCAAACACCTCGTCAAGGATCTTTGCTTTCTCGGCCAGATAATCCTTCATCGCCTCCATGCGGGCCAGCGCCAGAACCTGGGCCTTCTCCGCCTGGGCGGCCTGGGTCGCCATCTGTTGGGTCTGCTCTTTGAACTGGGCCATCTCCCCGTCGAATCGCGCCTGTTCGGCGACCCGCTGCTCGTCGGCCTGACGGCGAATCTTCTCCGCTTCCGCTTTGGCCTCGGCGAGAATCTTGTCCACTACCTGTTGAGGATTCATAGTCGATTCCTGCTCTTTGGGGTTGCCGTGGTCTGCCTGTCGCGGCGCGTTAGGCGGGGAAGATACCGCCGAGGAGAATGGCAAACATGGTGACCAGCAGGCCGAGCACCGCGTAGACCTCGACGAGCACGGCGTAGACGACGCCGGCCTTGAAGGCCATCTCCGGCCTCTTGGCGGCCATCAGGATACCGCCCGAACAGACCCGGCCCTGATGGATGGCGCTGATCAGGCCGGTCACGGCGATCGGCAAACACGCCCCAATGACCTGTACGCCCTGCTGCCAAGTCAGCACGTGGACGCCGCCTTCCCCGAAGAGGTTCATGTTGAGCAACACGAGGAAGCCGGCGAGGAAGCCGTAGAATCCCTGGGTACCGGGCAGCACGACCATGATGAAGTTCAACCCGTATCGTTCGGGCTTGTCCGTCAGAACACCGGCCGCACTGCGACCGGCCGTACCGATCCCGACGGCCGAACCCGCTCCGGCCAGAAACACCGCCATCGCCGCACCAATCAGAGCCAAACCGTTGCCTAAACCTTCCATATACCTGCCTTTCCTAAGTTGCTGGTCCGCATCCCGTACACAGCGTTCTATTGCCTCATGCTTGCTGCGAGCGACCCGGCTCGTCGTCGCCGGTCACGAGCACATATCTGTTTGCCATCTGCAACGGGCGGAAGTCCCGGCCGCCGCCTTGAAGGAATTTCGGGAAGAACTCCACGTATTGCAGCCGAAGCGTGTGGACAAACGCCCCCAATGCGTTGATCACCAGATTGAACGCATGGCCGCCGACGAACATCAGCGGCGCCAGCAGCCACCCGATCCACGGGATGTCGGCGGTGACCTTGGTCATCACGTTGACCGCCATCCCCAGCCCGGCCGTGGCCATGCCCAGCGCCATCAATCTCAGATAACTCAGCACGTCGCCCAGGAAGAAGATCGTGCTGAACAGGCTGTAGGCGCCCATCCCGATACGTCCGCCCCAGCCGCCCTCGCGGTGGCTGCCCAGAAGGATCAGCGCCGCCGGCACAAGGATGATCCACCCGAACATGGTGCCGACCCACCCCGGAAGCGCGCCGGCCTTGGCGAAGCCGTACACCGCGATCGAATTGAGCATCACCAGCCAGGTCAGATGGTCGAAAATCGCGTCGATATAGCGGCGCTGCCGCACGGCGTGCGCGAACCCGATGGTCACCCCGAAGATGATCTGAAAGTACCCCAACGCCAGAGCGAGCACGAAGAACTTCATCGGGTCTTCGAGCGGATCGAACCACATCACCGCGTTCCGCACGCCGCCCAGCGCCGGGACGAACTGCTGCACGCCATCGCCGAACCATCCGCCGGTTACAGCGCCGGCCACCACGGTCAGCACCGAGCTGATGATCAACAGCCAGAGCAGCTTGCGGTCGCCGTGCATCTTCTTGACCACCCAGGCGAGGATGGCGACGAGCACCAGGCCATATCCAGCGTCGGTCAGGCACAACCCGAAGAACAGAGCGAAAAACGGGGCGAAGAACACCGTCGGATCGACCTCGCGGTGCCCCGGCATCCCGTACAGACGCGTCACCACTTCGAACGGCTCGATCGCCTTGCGGTTCTCGATGTCCACCGGAGGCACGTCGTCGTCGGCCGGCGGGATCTCATCGACCCAGCAGGCGTCGAACCGCGACACGACCCGTTCCAGTTCGGGGTACTGTTGGCGCTTGACCCAGCCTTCCAGCAGCACGGTGTGCTCCGTCGTCGGCACCGAGACCCGCGTCTGCTCGCGGCGAAGGAGATTGCTGTAGTGATCGTAGAGGATTTGCAGCGAAAGGCGTTCGGCGGTCAACGCTTCAATCCGAGCGCGCCCCTGCGAGATCTCCGCGTCCAGACGCGCGAGACGGTCCCGATTCTCCGAGACGATCTCTCGGACCGTTCCGTTCATCCCCTCGAAGGCGACCGCCTTGAAATCCGCCGCACGCAGCCGCTTCTGCACGTCCGCCACGGACTCCGGCAGGCAGATCACCAGAATCGCTCTCGCGCCGGCGGTCGAACCCACCACCTGCACCACCGCCTGCCGGCCTTCGAGATCGGCTCGCACCGACTCCCACTGCCGCTCGGCCACCAGGCCGACCAGGCATTCGACGCTGTCCAGTTGCCGCAGCTCCTCGACCGGCGTCTCCAGCGACTGCCACGGACCCAGCGTCTCCAGCGTCGCCAGCACGGCCTCACGTTCGTTGCCCAGCCGCTCCATCTCGCGGCGGGACTGCTCGACCTGCTCCAACGCGTCGAGGGCCTCGCGCCCGCCGACGACGTCGGCGTATCGCCGCCCCGGCACCTCGCGAAGAGGGCGCAGAAAACTGGTCTTCTCAGGTCCATATTCATTCAGGAACGCGATCGCCTGCTCGGTCCGCGCCACCTTGTCCTCCAGGTCGCGAGGGCGCTTGCCCTCGGCGTGAAGGTCGGGCCATTGCTTGGACAGCGAGGCGGCCTGGGCGTCCATGATCTCGGCCACGCCCGCCTTCTGAAGGGCCTGCATCAACTCAGGCACCTGCGACCGATGGCCGACGATCAATATTTTCGCCATAGGGGAAATGGCCATGCTCAGCCTCTCAGATAATTCACGACCTTGTCGGCCGCGGCGTCCATCCTCGCTTCGGTTTCCCGGCGAAGCGCCTGACGCCGCCCGTCGGCTTCGGCCTTCAGTGCCTCGGCCTCGCGTTGCCCTTCCTCTCTCGCCTTGGTCACGGCCGCGTCGATCGCCTTGCGTCGTTCGGCTTCGGCTTCCGCCTGTGCGGCGGCGCGTTGCTTGCGCGCCTCGTCGGCCGCCCGGGCCGCATCGGCCTTCGCCTGCTCGATGAGTTCCTGCGCCTGTGCCTCGGCCTGCTTGATTTGCTTGATCAGTTCCATCTGCCGGTATACCCCTACAGTCACAGCGTCGTTGAAAGAACCGGGAGTCTACATGGCCCATCCACCCGTGGCAAGAAAAAACCCCCCGGCAGACCGACGATCACAGAATCCTGTCTACCGCCGCGACCAACTCTTTGACGTGGGCCAGGGATTCGGCGAATTCTCTCTTCTCCGTATCATCCAGGTCCAGTTCAATGACGCGTTCCACTCCTTGCCGACCCAGCACAACTGGGACGCCGACAAAATACCCACCTACCCCGTATTCGTCACGACAACACGCCGAACATGAAAAAATCCCTCTGGTATCTCGGAGAATGGCCTCGGCCATCTTCACCGCGCCGGCCGCCGGAGCGTAGTAAGCGCTGGTGCCCATGAGGTTGACGACCTCGATGCCGCCCTTGCGCGTCCGCTCGACCAGTTCGGCGATCTTCGCCTCGCTGAGAAACTGCGCGATGGGAACACCGCCGACGGATGTGAACCTGGGTAAAGGCACCATGTCGTCGCCGTGCCCCCCCATCAACACGCATTGGATATCGTCCACGCAGACGTCGAGTTCGCAGGCGAGGAAATAGCGAAATCGCGCCGAATCCAACGCGCCGGCCATGCCGAAGATCCGCTGCGACGGAAACCCCGTCGTCTTCGCGACGACGTGGACCATCGCGTCGAGCGGGTTGCACACGACGATGACGAAGGCGTTCGGGCAGTGCTTGGCGATCTGCTCGCTGACGGACTTGACGATGTTGGCGTTGGTGGCGAGCAGGTCGTCGCGGCTCATGCCGGGCTTGCGGGGCACGCCGCTGGTGACGATCACTACGTCGCTGCCGTCGGCGGCCGCCCAGTCGGTGGCGCCGACGACACGCTGCTCGGCCCCATACAGGCCGCTGGCCTCGGCCATGTCGAGCGCCTTGCCCTCGGCCAGCCCCTCAACGATGTCCAGCAGCACGATCTGGCCCAGCCGCCTCGTCGCGGCGATGTGGGCGGTGGTCGCCCCGACGTTGCCGGCCCCTACTACGGTGATCTTCTCTTTCGCCATCGCAGAAACCCCAATCAAGCTCTTGAACACTATGGTCGGGGCGAAATGCTACCGGAGCCTTCGCTCGAAGTCAACTTAGAACGGAGATAATGTGATTTTTTTCACAGAGAGGCTCAAGCACATTCGGCCCGGAGTTGCTCCCAGCGAGCCTGCATCGCGTTCAGAAGCCCCTGCCGGGCCGGCTCGCCGGCCAGGTTCCTCGTCTCGTGCGGGTCAGCTCGCAGGTCGAAGAGCTGCTCGTACACCGGCTCCTGATCGATATAGCGCAGGTATTTGTATCGCAGCGAAACCACACCTTCGCTCTGGGGTATCAGGTTGGGTCCCCTCCCGCCGGGCCGATGGACGAACAGGTGCTCGTAGAAGAAGTCGCTGCGGGCCAGGCCGGGCCGGCCGCGCATCAGAGGCGACAGATCCGCGCCCTGCATCGCCGGGGGGACCGCGACGCCCGCCAGAGACAGGATCGTCGGCGCGATGTCGATATTCAGAGCGATCTGCGCGGGGGCACGCCCACGACAGGCGGCGGGCAGTCGCGGATCGTAGACCACCAGCGGCACGCGGATCGACTCTCCGTGGCCGTACCACTTGCCCGCGAAACCGTGCTCGCCGAGGAAGAAGCCGTTGTCGCTCGTGAACACAATGATGGTGTTCTCGGCCAGGCCGAGCCGGTCGAGTTCGGCGCGGATGCGCCCGACGACCGTGTCCACACCCGTGATCAGGCGATAGTAGCCCTTGACCATCTCCTGGTACTTCGCCGGCGTGTCGAACCGCATCCGCCAGCGGACGCGGGCCGTCGTCGCGTCGTCGCGCAGGAATTCGGGCAGCGACGCAAGGTGCTCGGGCGAGGCCGTCTCCGGGACGGGGATGGCGACGTCCTTATAGAGGTCTTTGTGGATCGGATCATAGATGAATTGTCGCGGGTCGGCGTCCTGGACGTGCGGGGCCTTAAAGCTGACCGACAGGCAGAACGGCCGGTCGACGGAGCCGCCGCGAAGAAACTCGACCGACTGATCGCCCATGATCGCCGTCAGGTGCCTATAGTTGCCGTGTTCGTCCTTCTGCTCGTAGACCGGCTGGCCCGCGATGCCCCGCCAGAAGTCGAACGTGTCTTTGTGGAAGTCTCGGTCGGCCCCGACGCCGTACTTGCCGACTAGGCCGAGCCGGTAGCCGGCCGCCTTGAGCCGGGCCGGATAGCTGTCGGCCCACGCCGCATCGGACAAGCCCGTCGCGAAATCGTGGATGCCGTGCCGGCGGGCGTACTGGCCGCTGAAGATGCTGGCCCGGCTGGTCGCGCAGATCGACGTCGTCACGAACGCATTCGTGAACCGCACCCCGTCGGCGGCCATCGCGTCGATGTGCGGCGTCCGAACGATCGAGTTGCCCGCGCAGCCCAGCGTGTCCCACCGCTGGTCGTCGGTCAACAGGAAGATCACGTTGGGCCGCCTGGCCGGCGTATCGGCACGCCCCACCGTCCGCCCGCACGCCAGCGCCCCCAGACCCATCGCCGTCGATTGCAGAAACGCCCGTCGTGTTGTCGGCTGCATCATCAGAACTCCTTTCTTCGCAACCCCTCGCCCGCCATCATAAACTCCCGCGCCTCAACCCGCCACAAAAACGCGAGAACACGGGAAGCGTCGAGCGTGAAGCGTGAAGGGTGAAGAGTAACGCGAACGCGGAACCAGCGGCAATTCAGGATGCGATCCCGCCTTCTCGTTCAGCAACCCCGATGTGCTTGCGCATAATGACCATGCGAGGCGTATACCCAAGCGCCTCGTAGAAGTGCACGGCGGATTCGTTCTGCGCCAGCGCCTTCAACTCCATCTTGTACGCCCCACATCCGGCGGCGAAGCGTTCCGCCTGCTCCACAAGACGCCGGCCGATCCCGAGACCCCGCCAGTCCGGCTGCACGAACAGTTCCGCCATGAAGCTGTACGGATCGGGCCTCTCATCCGGATCGTCCGGCGTCACCAGGCCCCACACGCACACGTAGCCCACCACGCGGCCGTCGTCTTCCGCGACGAAGACCGCACCGGCTGTCTGCTCGACCTTTGACAGCAACGCGTTGAAGTACCGCTCGATGATCCGATCGCCGGGCGCCAGATCCACGTCGAACGGCCGGAGTGTTTCATGCAGTTGCAGCACAAGGTCGCGAACGACCCCACGATCGGCCTCGCGGAAACGCCGAATCGACACCATAAGCCCCCACCTTCCTGCGCCACCACACGCCCCTCACCGCGCACGCCCTTTCGCCCTGTCCCCTGTCCCTCGCACGGCCGTCGTGCGATGGCCTCCAACCTTCGCCGGCCATCGTAGCCCGCCCGCCCGACGACGGCAAGAACGAACACTCACCCCCCTCCGCCCCTGGCGGCCGCAACCGCTCCAAATACCAGGGTGGCAGACATCTATATCTGGACACTACGCCTCCATCCGATGGGCGGCTGTCCTTGGTAAGGCCCCTGGAATGAGGCGTAGATTCCTCGGCGTCGCCTATTGCCGCTTGGCGAATCGCTCAAACGGCGGTACAATACCCGTATGGTCAAGGGCCGCGAAATCAGGGAGAAACTTGCCGCTTTGCGAGATGGATGCCGAATGAGGAAGAACCCATGAAATGCCTTCACTGCCAGGGAACCATGAAGCGGGCTACGGCTCCGATCCATATCGATCGCGGCGGCTGCCACATCACCATCGACAACGTCCCGGCCTGGGTCTGCGAGCAATGCGGCCAGCCCCTGTTCGAAGAACACGAGGTCGAAACCATCCAGAACATCGCCGAGGCCGTCGATGAAAAGGCCCGACCCCTGCAGCGCTCCGCCTGAAACGCCCGGCGCCCATCGCGCAAGCGACATGCCCACCCATCGACGTGCAGAAATGGGGGTCTGTCCCTCAGACCCTTTTAGACACCCCTTTAGACAAAGCCTTGATGGCGGAAAGCAGAATGATTTGTGTTTTCAGACAGAAAGTCTCCAGCAGAAGCGGGGAGAAACGACTGGACAGAAGCATCCGCCCAGGGGTCATACCATTGACGGATGCCCCATAGTAGTTCCTAACGATCTCGTCGAACTTGCGCCGTGTGCCAGGCGTGCAATGAGCAACATGATTTCTTACTTTTCGCAGATCCGATATGAACTGCCCGTGCCCAACAATCGTGCCGATGAAGTGCTCGTTGGCAGGGAAGAGATGGTCGAGGTTCTTCCTTATCTCTGACGCCTTATTCCAGCGAAGTGGCCTACATTCAGTACGGCCGAAGGTTGCCATCGCCCTTCGTGCACGTTCAAACCCTCGCGTCGGACACGCACGCTGCAAGGCAGGACTGGATCCGTCGCAGTACTGTGCCCCGCAAACCAAGCGACACGCCGAGTCTTCAACAACTGCCTCAAGATGAGCGAAAAGGCGGACTACAATCATCTCGGCAACATAGGCGCGAGGAAGGGAATCGAGAGTTGTCAGATGCCTGACCAAAATCATGGCCTTCTTCGTTGCCTGCACAATGTGATCTGCCTGCAGATGGAGAGTTGGCATTGCTATCCAAGGAAAGCGCTGATGTAGCGACTGCGGACCTTCCGCTGTGCAATTCGTGTGGTTGTAGCACGACATGCTTCGTAGAATTCGGCGTCAGCTTTTGGGCGTTCACTGAGAGGTTTGTCGGAGTTGAATCGCTCGTCGATTTCGCGGATTGCATTGTCAAGTTTCCTGCCCTTGGCACTCGGATATCTGTCCATCTCAATTACCATCGAGAAGAACACTGGCCTTCTGCAGAATATCGTGTCACGGATTGCCGATGCGGGTAATGAGGCTATGCGCGAAAACACGGAATCAAGACGTTTCTTGACACCTGCTGCATCTGGGAAGGCTTCATCGTTCTCTCTATATATCTTGTCTAGTTTTGCTGCAGCGAAATCTGACAATCCGTGCAGCATGTTGAGTACGAGATCCGAGATGAACTCCATCTCTAACATTCTTGCAATGTCATTTGCGGTGAAGATTTTCAAATCGCGCCAAAGCGAGACTCTCGACGCAGCTTCGCGTAGGCAGAATTGCTTGAATTCTCCGCTGTAGTTGGCGTTACGTTTCTCCTGGGCATTGAGTGTCTTTGCCACGGAATTGAGACGCCCGAATACCTCGATTACGTCCGCATCTGTTGCCCCCAAAAGCCAGCCACCAGACAGTTGTGTTTCGCGAAGAGAGCGCTTCTGGTCCGCTGTGAGATTGTCGTATGTTATCTTCTTTCCCTGAATAGGGTGCAAAGCAGGGAAGTCATTGTTGATATAGTCGAGAATTGCCCGGATTCTTTGTTGGCCATCGACAACTTCTCGAATGCTCTTGTCTTGCTCGAGATCAAGCGTGTGACGAAAGTACAATGTGGGGACAGGTTTCTGCTCAAATAGCGTGTTCAATAAATATGACTTCTGGGGTTTAGTCCAAACAGAACGGCGCTGGTACCAGGGACTTAGATTCAACTCGGCATGTTGATTCCAATTGACCAAGTCTTGGATTATTAGGGGTTGATAATCTACACGATCCATGATCTTCTCCCCTCGGTATAAAGGAAGGAATTAAATGTGTCAGGTACATTTTCCCCGCATATTTCTGGGCGGCTGGGCGGACGCCATCCCGCAAATGCGGATGTCGCAGATGCTTTGAGCCTGTCCTGTGTCTCTTGTACTGTCGTCATGCGATTGTCTCCGACCTTCGGGCACAATGGTAGTCGGCCCGGCCGGAGAGGGCAAGGGCGAATGGGCGGTTTTCCAGTGCGGCCATCCCCAAACGCTACCGCGTTTGAGGCTGCCACCGGCCGCAGTAGATGGCGCGCGTATCGACGAGGGCCGGCTTGCTTGTCTCGCTGGTGAGTGCTGGCGGCTGGGTGTTTCGCCGTTAGCGACGGTCCCAGAGGCGCAGGCCGGGGACTTTGCGGAAGTGGGCGTCGAAGGTGGCGAGGACGGCGCAGATCTTCGGTCTTCTTCACGAATTGCCTGCGTTCGGCCTCGGACCAGACGCCGGCGAACTCGGCGAAGTCGGCCTTTCCGCCTCCGCGATTGCCGGTTTGGGCCTGGGGCCAGGGTCCGGCTCATAGGAGCGTTCAGGAATGGGCGGTACAGGACTCGAACCTGTGACCCCCTGCGTGTAAAGCAGGTGCTCTAGCCGACTGAGCTAACCGCCCGGCTGGCGCGTCAGGATATCGGAGCCTGGCCCTTGCGTCAAGCGGTGGATTCCCGTATATTCGCCGATCCCATAGGTACAGTGCCCATGCAGAATCGACAGAATCGAGAAAGGCCCAATGATGGATGTATCTGAGGCAATTCGTCGTCGCTATTCGTGCCGCAGCTATGAGGATAGGCCGCTGGATGAGGCGAGGCTGGGGGCGATCCTCGAGGCGGCCCGGCAGGCCCCCTCGGCGAAGAATCTCCAGGACTGGCGCTTCGTCGTGGTCACGGACAAAGCGGCCCGGAAGAAGCTTGCAGCGGCCGCGAACAATCAGACATTCATGGAGAACGCCGGCGCAATCATCGTTGCGTGCACGGTCAGCAAGCACGTGATGCGATGCGGCCAGGCGATCGGCCCGATCGACGTGGCCATCGCCATCGAGCACATGTGCCTGCAGGCAACGGAACTGGGGCTTGCCACCTGCTGGATCGGCTCGTTCTACCCGGAGAAGGTTCGCGCCGTCGTCGGGATTCCGGAGGAGATCGAGATCATCGAACTTCTGGCGCTGGGCTATCCGGCCGACTCGCCCAAAGAACACCGGCGCGAGCCCATCGAGTCGATCGTCTGTTATGAGAAGTGGCAATTCTGACCGTACCGACGCGATTCCCAGCCGACGGCCGAACTCGCCGGTTCCCCGGCCCGATCGACGAGACCTGCGGGCGGATCTTGCCTTGCGGTCGGCAAGGGTGAAAGACGGGATTCGAACCCGCGACCCCCAGATCCACAATCTGGTGCTCTAACCAGCTGAGCTACTCTCACCACGAACGGCTGCCCCGGTCGCAGGACAGCCATAAAAATACCGAATGCGTCGAAACTCGAAACTCGTCCGACGCATTCGGTATTTTATCGTGTAGCGGCAAGGTGTCAAGACCCTCTTGCCACACGATTTGTCTCTTTGCGATTCTCAGCCGCAATCGCATGAGGCATCCGACAGTCGAACCGGGCACCAATCGGCCCGGTCGGCTGCCGCCACCCTCCCCTGCCTGACGTTACATGTTCGGGTTTTGACCCGGATTTCGGCTGCGGTCGCGGTCTTGGCTCTGATCCTAACGTTGCATCGACTCAGAGCCTTCTCTCTTCCACTTCGGCTTGCCCTCGTCGTCTCGCAGTTCAAGCGTCTTGTCGCCGCTTTCGATCTTGGAGGACAGAATCACCGACCGATCCCGGATCGTCGCCTCCGATCCGGTCACCCTGATCTCGTCGCCCGTCCTGACGAGAAACTCCTTCTGCTGGGCGTACCAATGCGGGCCGGCGTGAACCGTCACGATCTTGTCCTCATCCGCTCGGACACGCAGCCTTAAACCCTCGCGGACGCCGCTGGCAGGCCGGAACGTCCCCACGCTGTCAACCGTGCCTTCAATCGTCTTGATCTTGTCGGCATCGAACAGGCGGGCATATTCACTGTCAGCGGCCCACGCCCGCTCCCAGGCAGCCGCTTGCTCCTCAGGCGTAGCGATGTATCCGAGAACGATCCAGTAGGGGCGTTCATCGAATCGGTCGTGGAGCTGCCGTGCATAGGAACGACTCGATAGATCGGGCCATTGGCCGGGATCGAAGGCAATGGCCTCCAGCGTCTCCTTGTCGGCATCCAGTCGCGCGTCATCGCGATGCGGTTGGATATCGACGGCGTTCGAAGGCACCAGCGCGTACTCCTGGCCGAACCCCCAGAAGCCGCCCATACCCACGACGGTGTAGAGCAGATGGCCGCCCTGTGTGACGCCCTCGGTTTCATATGGAGCGTCCTGGGCTCGAGCCTGCTCATCGTTCTGTTGCTCCTGCTGAGCCTCCCCCTGCATCGCGGGAGCTCGTTGTGCGGCGGCCACGACGAAGTCTTCAATGCTGCCGATGTCCTCGCCTTCATCGTTCCGGACGTCCAACCCGGTCAGTCGGGTCACGCGGCGACCCTGAACCTCTCGATGCTGTGTGGCCACCTGGCCGGTGTGCCCCTGCTGACGACGCATCTGGCCTTGATACATTTGTGCCCACTGTGGATCAGGCCGGCCCGGCCACTGACCTCTGTTGAAGCCTTCTGTATTCTCGAATTGCTGCTCGCTGACGTCCAGGACAACCGTATAGTCCACATCGAACTGGAAGGCCGACCATGGGACCGCATACAGGTCGCTTCCGATACCCCATACGCCGCCGCGCGCCAGCGCAACGTAAGACACCCGCCTGAGGTCCGGCGTCAACACCAGATCGTGGATGCTGCCCAGCTCTTTCCCTTGGGAATCGCGGACACTTTGGCCGATGAGCCTGCTCGTTCGCTTCATGATCAGGCCTTCTTCGGTCACAGCCGCCTGTTGCACCCTTGCCTCGGCTATCTCCTCGGTCTCGTAGTACCGGCCCATCGGATACTGTGCCATCAGTACGGATCCGCCCACCAGGCCGATTGCGCTGGCCACCAACATACACCTCGCCAACACTCGTGCGGTACTCATCTCTTGTCTCCTTACAATCAATCTTCACTCTTAAGTTTTGAATCGAGGCACACCGCCATCGATTCTCCATTCGAATCGCGTGATTGGGCCTTCTCTGAACAGTGTGTACGGCATCTTGCGGGATGAGGTTATAAGGAGAGAACTGATTCCGGCAGAGCGGAATGCTTATGAGGCTACGGGAGTCAGGACAGACGGTGAATCGCTGTCATTGTGGCCCAGGCGGGCAAACTCCCGCCCGTGCCCGCGCATGAAAGAGGTGCGCCGAACGACTCGGCGCACCTCGATATGCTGCAAAGACACCAGGGTATCTTGTGGGTACTACTTGTTTCTCACGGCTGCCTGCGCGGCGGCCAGACGGGCGATCGGCACGCGGAACGGCGAGCAAGAGACGTAGTTCATGCCGACGCGGTGGCAGAAGTCGATGCTGCTGGGCTCGCCGCCGTGCTCACCGCAGATCCCGACCTTCAGGTTCTTGCGGGTCTTGCGGCCGAGCTTGGTGCCCATCTCCACCAACTTGCCGACGCCCTCCTGATCCAGCTTCTGGAACGGGTCGTCGCTATAAATGCCCTTCATCACATAGTCGCCGAGGAACTTGCCGGCGTCGTCGCGCGAAAAGCCCATGGCCATCTGCGTCAGGTCGTTGGTGCCGAAGCTGAAGAACTGGGCCTCGGCGGCGATCTCGTCGGCCGTCAGGGCGGCCCTGGGCACTTCGATCATCGTACCGACGAGGTAGGCGATCTTCGCCTTGCGTTCCTTAAAGACGGCGTTGATCTCATCGACGATATCGTCCTTGACGATTTTGAGCTCACCGACGGTACCGACCAGCGGAACCATGATCTCGGGCAGGACCTTCTTGCCTTTCTTTTTGACGTTCAGCGCCGCTTCGATGATCGCGCGGGCCTGCATGCGAGCGATGGCCGGATAGGTGATCGAGAGCCGGCAGCCGCGATGGCCCAGCATCGGATTGAACTCGTGCAGCGACGCGACCTTGTCTTTGACGATCTTCGGCTTGACGCCCAGCCGCCTGGCCATCTCCGCCTGGCTGGAGGCGTCTTGCGGCAGGAACTCGTGCAGCGGCGGGTCCAGCAGACGAACCGTCACGGGCAGACCGGCCATCGCCGTGAAGATGCCCTCGAAATCGCTGCGCTGCAATGGCAGCAGCGACTTGAGAGCGCCTTCAAATTGCTTCTTGGTCTCGCCGTATTCCTTCTCGACGGCCTTCTTGGCCTTGTCGTCTTCGGCGAGGGCGATCTTGTGGAGCATCGCGGCGTAGTCGTCGGCCGCCAGGATCATCTGACGGACCGGCCAGATGCGGTCGCCCTCGAAGAACATATGCTCGGTCCGCGTCAGGCCGATGCCCTCGGCGCCGAAATCGCGGGCCCGCTTCGAGTCGGCCGGTGTATCGGCGTTGGTGCGAATGCCAAGCGTCCGAATCTGATCGCAGATCTTCATGAACTTGCCGAATTCACCGCTGAGCTCGGGCTCGACCGTCGGGACCTGGCCTTTGATCACCTCGCCCTTGGACCCGTCGAGACTGATCCAGTCGCCCTGCTTGACCGTAATCCTACCGGTCGTGAATTTCTTCGCGGCGTAATCGATGTTGAGGGCGCCCACACCGGCAACGCAGCACTTGCCCATGCCGCGAGCGACCACGGCGGCGTGGCTGGTCATCCCGCCGAACGCCGTCAGAATGCCCTGGGCGGCGTCCATGCCGCCGATGTCTTCGGGGCTGGTCTCTTTGCGGACCAGGATGACTTTCTTGCCCTTGTCTCTCCATTCCTCGGCGGTGTCGGCCGTAAAGACCACCTGGCCGACGGCCGCGCCCGGCGAGGCGGGAAGGCCGCTGGCGATGACATCGCGTTTGGCCTTGGCGTCGAAATGCGGATGTAGCAACTGATCCAACTGATCGGGCGTAACGCGCGTCACGGCTTCCTTCTTCGGAATCAGCCGCTCGTTGACCATGTCCACCGCGATCTTGACCGCCGCCGGCGCGGTGCGCTTGCCGGTGCGCGTCTGAAGGATATAGAGCTTCCGCTCCTGGATCGTAAACTCCATGTCCTGCATGTCTTTGTAGTGCTTCTCCAGACGCGTCATCAGCCGGGTCAGCTCTTTGTAGGCCTTGGGCATGATCTTGTTGAGCTTGCTCAACTCGATCGGCGTACGAATCCCGGCCACGACGTCCTCGCCCTGGGCATTCATCAGGAATTCGCCGTAGAATTCCTTCTCGCCCGTGCTGGGATTGCGCGTGAAACAGACGCCCGTGCCGCAGTCTTCGCCCATGTTGCCGAAGACCATCGCCTGGACGTTGACGGCAGTACCCAGCAGCCCCGTGATCTTGTTCAACTCGCGATAGCGGACGGCGCGGGCGCCGTTCCACGAGCCGAACACCGCGTCGATGGCGTGCTTGAGCTGGTCCATGCCGTCCTGCGGGAACATCTCGCCGACGTGCTTTTTGTAGACTTTCTTGTACTCCTCGACCACGGCGTGCAACTGCTCGGCGCTGAGCTCGCTGTCTACCTCGACGCGGGCCTTCTTCTTGGCCGCATGGATTTTCTCTTCGAAGAACTCGTGATCGCAACCCATCACGACGTCGCCGAACATGTCGATGAACCGGCGGTAAATGTCCCAGGCGAACCGTGGGTTGCCCGTCTTTCGGATAATCCCCTCGATCACGTCGTCGTTGAGACCCAGGTTCAGAACCGTGTCCATCATGCCGGGCATCGAGGACGCAGCGCCGCTTCGAACGCTGACCAGCAACGGACGCTCCGGATCGCCGAGCTTCAAGCCCATCGACTTCTCCAGCTTGACGACGTTCGCCTGAACCTCCTCGGCCAGCCCCTTCGGCCATTTGCCGCCGGACTTGTAGTACTCGCCGCAGACCTTCGTGGCGATCGTGAAGCCCGGAGGCACCGGTACGCCCAGATTGGTCATCTCGGCAAGATTGGCCCCTTTGCCCCCCAAGAGTTCTTTCATCTTGGCATTGCCTTCAGCCTTCCCGTTGCCGAAGAAGTACACCCGTTTTTCTGCCATACTGCCTTTCTCCTTCTTGCTCGTGTCATCTTGTTCGAGAGCACTGTGGTTTCCGGATTGGCTCCGCCCATTTCCCCCTTGCGGCGGTGCATCGTCGAGCGCCGCGCAGACAAAGGCCGTTGAGTCTATCGCACCGCGTTGGAGCTGTCAACGAGGAAAAGTGGATTTTTTCCTTCGGATTCCCTCGCCTCCGCAACAGGCGGAGAATCCATGTGGACGACACGCCCCCGGAATCGCGAGCCACTCCGGATCAGGCGTCGCCGGGGGAATCCTCTTTCTTCCGTTCAGCTCTCTTGCGAGACAGACGGGCCAGCAACATACCGACCTCATAGAGCCCGTACAGGGGCACTGCCAGGGTCACCTGAGAGATGATGTCCGGGGGGGTCACTACGGCCGAGACGATGAAGACGCTCAGGAAGACGTACTTGCGGACGCTGCGCAAGGCCTCCAACGAGACGAGCCCCGTGCGATTGAGGATGAGAATCGCAATCGGCGTCTGGAAGGCCAGGCCGAAGACCAGCATGAGCACGGTGACAAAAGAGATGTACCGCTGAAGCGTCCAGTTGGAGGCGACATCCATCAGGTCGCCGAAGCCCAGGAAGAAACGCAGCGAGATCCTTGCAACGACAAAGAGGAAGAACATCGCGCCGGCGACGAAGAGGATGGCCGAGAACGGCACCGCCTTGCGCACGTATTGCCGTTCGTGTTCGTAGAGCCCGGCCGCGACGAACATCCAGATCTGATAGAATACCCATGGGCAGGTCAGAATCAACCCGGCGATCAGGGAGACCTTCATGTAGGCTGTGAATGCCTCGGCCGGCGCCAGCACCTGGAGCCGGGCCCAATTGGGCAGCGCCCTTTCATCACGGGAAACGCCGGCCTCGCCCCCCTGCCATTGGCGAACGGTGTCGGCCGCCACCCTGCGAGTGAACGCAACCTGATCCGGATGGATTGCAGGAGCATTTGGATCCGATTGCGAAGCCGTCAGCAGGTTCTCGAAGAACAGATCAACCAGGACAGCGAACTCACGGAGAGGACCTTCTTTCTCGGCCTTCTCGATGCGCGGCTGCATCGCCTTGACATACGGCTTCTCAATGAATCGAATGATCCACGTGCCGAAGATCAACGCCACAATCGCTCCGATCGCCAAACCGGAGATGGCCAGGATCAGCCGGGCGCGGAGTTCTTCGAGGTGATCGCCCAAACTCATCGTGCAGTTCAGGGGATTCGGGTTCTTTCTGGTATCGCCCATCTCAGTCGAGAGCAGGTGTGTGCCGGGTGTGGCAGCATCAGCTTTTCAGATCGGACTCGTCGATACCCGAAGCATCTTTCGCGTCCTTGACGACGTCGTCCTTGACCTTGCGGACGTCATCGACGAGTTCGTCGGACGATTCCTTCGCTTCGTTGATCCCCTTCTTGAATTCGGTGAGGCTCTTGCCGACACTGCGGGCGATTTCCGGCAGGCGCCGCCCAAAGATCAGAAGTGCGATGACAAGAATGATCAGCCATTCCCACTGACCGGGCATCCACGCCAGGACATACTGCGTTGAATCCATCATGGCCATCTCCTAAGTGAGTTGCTGCGTGCGCCCGGGCAAAGCTGGGCATAGCATCCTAACGTTTGTTCTTGAGTCAATTTTGCCCTCCGCAGCGTATTTCGGTACTTCGCGTACCTAGGGGAGGCGACAACGCCGACCCGTACTGTACCGGTCTGGCGGGATGTCGTCAACGAAATTATACGCACGCGCGATGCAGCCGGTTCTGGCTTTCACGGAGGGCATTCGGTCGGGGCAAGCCCCCATCTCGACCCCTGGACCGGTCTGGCCAGCCGGCCATATCGGACCTCCTCAGGCCGTCTCGTGGGCTGAACCCCGCCATTGCTCCATGCACTCGATCACTTGCAAGCCATTTCCATATAATTAGTTATGAACAACCACCTCAGTTTTTTCTTGCCATGAGCTCCGCATTTCGGCTATAATAGGGACGTTGACGTTGATGAAGAGCCACACGGCAGACACGAACCATGAAGAGCTTTTACTACCAAACCTGGCTTCCATTTGTCATCAACAAGAGACGCATCCTGGTTCTGGCCATCGCCAGCTATCTTGCTCTCTGCTGAACCCGTATTGGCTCGCATCCGGACACCGGGTTGAATACGGGCAGTTGAGTCATAGTCATCACATCTGGTCGCACCCCAGTATCTCCACTGCGGCCGGGACGCGCCCTCTTGACGTTCAACATGCCTGAACGGCGCGAACGACCTTCAGCACATCCTGCATCGCCGCCACGTCGTGGACTCGCACGACGGACACCCCCGCCTCCGCACACAGCGCCACCGTCGCCGCCGTGCCGAACACGCGATCGGCAGGCCTCTCGCGACCCGTGACCGTCCCGATGAACCGCTTGCGGCTCGTGCCCACCAGCACCCGATAGCCCGTCGCAACAAAGCGACCGATGTGTTTGAGCAGCAGCAGATTGTGCTCAGCGGTCTTGCCGAACCCGATCCCCGGATCGATCCAGACTCGCTCAGCGGCAATGCCGAACGACTCGGCCCGCCCGGCGCGCTCGATCAGAAAGTGCAAGACCTCTGCAACTACGTCGTCGTAGTGCGGCTCGGCCTGCATCGTTTCGGGCGTTCCCTTCATGTGCATCAGCACGACGGGAACGTGCCGCTCCGCTGCCAATGCGGCCATGTTGTCGTCAGTCAAGGCGGTGATATCGTTGAGGATCGACGCACCCGCCTCCAGGGCCGCCCGCGCCACCTCGACGTGGCGTGCGTCGATGCTGATCGGCACGTCCGTCCGGCGCGACAGCGATTCGATCACCGGGACCACACGACGAATCTGCTCGGCCGGCGGGACCGCAGCCGCACCCGGCCGGGTGGACTCGCCGCCGACGTCGAGAATAGCCGCACCCTCGGCGGCCATCTCCAGACCCCGTGCGACAGCGGCATCGCTGTCCAGGAACTGCCCGCCGTCGCTGAACGAGTCGGGCGTAACATTGAGCACGCCCATGATCCGAGTGCCCAACGAGAAATCCACAGAGCCACCCGGCCACTGAAGCACATCGTCAGACGCCGTCTTCACGCCGCCGTCCTTTCACCTTGAAACCGATCCCCAAGAGCTTGCGCACCAGGGCCCCTCCCGGCTCGGGCACGACGACCGTCGTGTTGTGAAACTCGCGGCGCACCGGATAGTTCTTCCGCAGGGCGTCGAAGAACCGCCCCCTCGCCTCGGACGGCTCGTCGGCGATCCGCCTCAGGTCCCGGTCGTCCCGGACGATGGGGTAGACCTTCTCCACGGCCGACGCGATGGCTTCCTGCTCGTCGGCCACCTCGTCGGGCAGCTCGATCGTCGCCACGTCGGGGGCGGGCAGGAAATCGCCCACGCCGAACTTCGCCGGCAGGCCGAAGTGCTCGCAAAGGGCCTGGTAGATCATAATCAGGCCGGCGATCTTGCCGTCCAGCGAGTAGCCGGCGATGTGGGGCGAGCTCAGATCGACCGCATCGAGCAGGTCAACATCGATGTTCGGCTCGTTCTCCCAGACGTCCAGAGCCACGGCCTTCAGACGCTTGGCCGCGATGGCGGCCTTGAGGGCCTGCGAATCCACGACGGCGCCGCGCGAAGCGTTCACGAAGACCGCCCCCTGCTTGAGCGACGAGAAGAACCGCTCGTCCGCCAGATGATAGGTCTTGTCGGTCCCCTCCCGCGTCAGCGGCGTGTGCATCGTGATGAAGTCGCAGTCGAACACCGCCTCGATGGGCACGTATTTCGGATCGCCCGTCCGCCGCTGGAGGGGCGGATCGTTGCGTCGCACGTGCATCCCCAGCGCCTCGCACCTGGCCGCGACGCGCCCGCCGACGTTGCCGACCCCGATCACGCCGATGGACCGGCCGTCGAGGCGGATGCCGTGGCGTCGGCCGATCTCCAGCAACGCCGCAATCACGTACTCGGCCGCCGAAGTGGCGTTGGAGCCCGGTGCCGAGGCGAAGCCGATGTGGCGGGCGTCAAGGCAGTCGAGATCGACGTGGTCGAAGCCGATCGTGGCGGTGGCGACGAACTTCACTGCGCTGCCCGACAGGAGACGCTCGTCGACGCGGGTGATGCTCCGCACGAGCAGCGCATCGGCGTCGGCGACCGCCTCCGGCGTCATCTCGCGCCCGCCCATGATCTCCACATCACCGACCGACGAAAAGCACTCTCGAACGAAAGGGATATTCCCATCTGCGACAATCTTCATAGGACCTCAAAGCTCGAAACCCGCTATCTCCGTGCCGCACTGCGGGCACCTGGAGTCCTGAATCTCATTGGCGACGATCGTGAAACCGGTGCGTTCGATCAGCATGCGTCTGCATCCGGGGCAGAACGTGCTCTCCGACCGCGCGCCGGGCACGTTGCCCAGGTAGACGTAGCGAAGCCCCGCCTCCCTGCCGATCCGCTCGGCCCGTTGAAGGCTCTCCATCGGCGTCGGGCGCCCATCGGCATACCGGTACTGCGGCTGGAACCGGCTGATGTGCCAGGGAACGTCCGGGCCGGCCTCGCGGACGAGGAAGTCGGCAAGCTGCTTCAGCTCGTCCTCCGAGTCGTTCTCGCCCGGAACCAGCAGCGTCGTGACCTCGATCCAGATATCCGTGTGGCGGGCAATGGTCGCGATCGTGTCCAGCACCGGCTGCAATCGGGCCTTGCACAACCGCCGGTAATAGTCATCGGTGAACGCCTTGAGATCGACGTTGATCCCATCGAGCCAGTCGGCCGCGGAGTCGATGGCCTCGCGCGTCATATACCCGTTGCTGACGAAGACGTTCGCCAGACCCTTCTCCTTCGCGAGCCGGCCGCAATCGGCGCACAGCTCCATAAACACGGTCGGCTCGGTGTAGGTATAGGCGATGCTCCGGCAGTCGCTGCGAAGGGCCGCCGCCACGATCTGCTCGGGCTTCACCGCCTGCCCGTCGATCTGCCCGCCGTCGACCGCCACCTGGCTGATCTGCCAGTTCTGGCAGAACTCGCAGCGGAAGTTGCACCCCATCGCCGCGACCGAGAAGCTCCTCGTGCCCGGCTGGAAATGGAACAGCGGCTTCTTCTCGATCGGGTCGGGATTGGCGGCGCAGACCCTGCCATAGTTGAGCGAGTACAGCGTGCCGCCCACGTTCTGCCGCACGCAGCAGTGCCCCAGCTTGCCGTCGTCGATCCGGCAGCGAAAGCCGCACAGCGTGCAGCGGACCCGCTTGCCCTCCGCAGGCTCCCACAGCACTGCTTCCTTCAGTTTGCCTTCGTTTGCCATCGCCGAATCCCGAGAAATTGCGTTTGCCACCGACCGAGCCACTATATAGAATGCCACGGCCGAAATCAACGGCCGCAAAACCGCATGGGCCCAAGCCCATCTTACGGACTACCTAAACACGAACCGAAGCAACGAGGAGCACGAATGACCGCCTTCGACCCGAATTCTCTGATCGATCTCGATGTGTGCGTACTCAACGCATTGGACCTCTTCGCCGACCCCAAGACGGTTTTCCCCCGTCCGAATCTGGCCCGGTTCAAGCGGCCGCTGGTCGTCGGCAGCGGCAACGCCATCGCGACCGGCAAGATCATCTTCGACGACAAGGACGCCGTGCTGGCCGACGAGGGCACGTTCCAGAACAAGCTGGACGCCGTCGGCGACATCGACGGCGTCGCCCTGTTCTCGGCCTCCGGGGGCAAGCACGCCCCGATCATCGCCGAAGCGGTCAAGCCCAAGGGCCTGCCCGTCGTGCTGTTCACGTCCAATCCGTCCAGCATGGCCAAGAACTACGTCGATGAGGCCTACGTGTTCCCCAGCCTGCCGGAGCCGTACACCTACAACACCTCCACGTACATGGGCATGATGATGGCCAGCCTCGTGGACGATCCGAGGGCCGAAGCCGCAACGATCCGCGCGTACATCAAGGACGTCATCGATCCGACCCTTGCCGCATACGACAAGAAGCCCGGCGACTTCGAGGCGTACTATCTGCTCGTGCCCGAGCAGTTCGAGCTGATCCGAATCATGTTCGCCACGAAGTTCGTCGAGCTGTTCGGCCGGCGCATCGCCCGCGACGTGTTCACCTGGGAGCAGTCCAAACACGCCACCACCGTAGTCGAGGCGCCCAGCGAGTTGTTCATCGCCTTCGGCCGCGAAAACGACTCCTTCGGCAGGGACCGCCTGAACATTCCGCTGCCGGAGGATTGCAGCTATCCGGCGATCATGGCCATCGGCTACTACGTGATCGGCAAGATCCAGGCCCAGAAGCCCGCCTGGTTCAAGCAGGGTGTCGGCCCGTTCGTCGAGCGGGCCTCCCAACTCTTCGGCCAGACGATCAAGCCCCTCGTCGAATTCAAATAATCGCGGCCGAAGGCGATGCCGGGGGCAAGAGCCTCCAAGGCATCCAATGGCGCCGTCCGCTGTGTCGATTTGACTGGCACCCAACGGCCTGAGGCAATAGGATCGTTGGTGTGGCTCGAACAAGGTCTGTGCCCATCGGCGCCTCGCCGGATGGATGCAACGGATTTGTGCCGTCAGGGTCAGGAGCGTGGCATGCGACAAATCGGCCGACTGGAAGACGAAACACAGGCCAGGCGATTCGGAGACTTCCTTCACGGTCGCCGGATCGAGAACCAGGTGGACCCGGCCTCCGACGGCGGTTGGGACATCTGGGTCCTCGACGAATCGCAGCTCGAAGGGGCAGCGTCGCTGTTCGAGCGGTTCGCTGCGCGGCCCGACGATCCGACGTTTGCCGAGGGGACCGAGAAAGGCGCCCGGCATCGACAGCGCGACGCGCAGGCGACCGTTCCGAAGCGGGCCCGCATCGTGGACGGCCGCACCGCTTTCTACAGACCCCCGATCGGCTACGGAACACTCACAACGGTGCTGCTGTTCGTCAGCGTGGTCGTGACACTCGCGACGCACCTGGGCACCAACGACCGAATCGTGTCGTATCTGTCCATCACGCACTACTCTGTCGATGGCCAGCGCGTGCAATGGAACGCCGGCCTGCCCGAGGTGCGTCGAGGCCAAATCTGGCGGGTGTTCACGCCCATGTTCGTGCATTTCGGTCTGCTGCATATCTTCTTCAACATGATGTGGCTGAGGGACCTGGGTAGCACGATCGAGACCCGCAAAGGGACGTGGCACTTGCTGATGCTCGTGCTGGTGATTTCGGCTATCTCCAATCTCGGCCAGTATTTCGTGAGCGGGCCGACGTTCGGTGGCATGTCGGGCGTGGTGTTCGGGCTGCTCGGCTACATCTGGATGCAGGGCAAGTTCGATCCCGCCTCCGGCCTGGAGCTGCACCCGCAAACCGTCATGCTCATGATTGGCTGGTTCTTTCTGGGTCTGACGGGAATGATCGGCAACATCGCCAACACCGCCCACGGCGTCGGCGCCGTCGTCGGGATCGCATGGGGCTTCCTCGCGGCCCAATGGGCCGTCCGTCAGCGCCATCATCGATGAAGGGACAATCGCATGAGGAGCAGAATCGTCGTGTGTCTATGTCTTGCCGTTCTCGCATGCGGCCTGTGCCATGCCGCTGACGAGCGAACGTTCGACCTGGCCAATGCCCCGGCCCCATTGTTCCGCGACCCGATCTGGGACGGGGCCGCCGACCCGGCGCCCGTATGGAACCATCAGGCGGACGAATGGTGGGTCTACTACACCCAGAGGCGGGCGACCCTCCAGCCCAACAAGGGCGTCGAGTTCTGCCACGGCTCGGCCATCGGCATCGCCGCCTCGAAGGACGGACGACAGTGGCGCTACCTCGGCATCTGCGAGGGCGACCAGGGACTCGGCGACCCCATCGCGAGCAACTGTAGCTGGTGGGCGCCGGGTGTGCTGCGCCACGAGGGCCTCTATCACATGTACGTCTCCTGGGTGGACGGCATCTACACCGAGTGGGTCGGCAAGCGATTCATCAAGCACTTCACCAGCGCCGACGGGAAGACCTGGGCCTATCAATCCACGCTCGATCTGTCCTCGGACCGGTGCATCGACGCCGGCATCTATCGCGCGGGCGACAAGTGGTGCATGCTCTACAAGGACGAGGTCCACGGGTCGCATTCCTACCTCGCTCAGAGCGACGACCTCTATCGCTGGAAGGTGGTCGGGCCGGCCGTCACGGACGTCAGTCACGAGGCGCCGTTCGTCTGGCAGTGGCACGGCGCCTACTGGCTGGCCGTGGATTCCTGGCAGCGCGGGATACGGGTCTATCGGTCGCAGGACGGCCTGACCGACTGGCAGTATACCGGCAGTCTGCTCCGCGAGCCGGGCAAACGCGACAAGGACGACGCCCAGGGAGGCCATCCCGGCATCATCCTGCTCGGAGATCGGGCCATCATCCTCTATCACGTGCACTATCCGCCGGCCCATCCGCTCTACGGCACCAACCGCACCGTCTTGCAGGCGGCCGAACTCGAATACCACAACGGCAGGATCACCTGCGACCGCGACAAATACGCCGACTGAGGACGGCGATGACCGCCTGACGGATTCGATCACATCGATCAGAGGGGCTCGTGGACATCCCGCCGCAACTCGGCGGCATCACCATTTGATCGGATGCCCGGTCTCCCCCTGGCCGCGATCGACCTCGTCGATCTCCTGCGGCCCGTACACCGTGACGCGCATCCGCTCGCCCACCTTCCGATAATGCAGCAGCGCGCTGTCTTTGTCCTTGAAGTCCTTGTCGAGAAACAGCAGGCTCGTCAGACCTACCAGGATAACGTCGCCGTCGGCCAGAGGGGTCTCGCCGGAGATCCGCTGGTTGTTAACATATACACCGTTGCGGCTTTTCATGTCGTAGGCGTGGTATTTACCCGTCTTCTCATCGAATCGGATTTGCAGGTGCTTGCGCGAAACCATGTTGTCCAGGACCTGGATCAGCAGGGCTTCATCCCGCCCGACCACGTTGGTCCGCCGCCCAAGTGGATAGTAGTCGCCTTCCTGTTTGCCCGATGTGACGATCAGTGATGCCATGGCTCCGACTCCGATCATCTGTCCATAAGACCAGCCTGCCCCCAAGCCACAAATCGTAGAGACGCCACATGGCCTTGTCAACCCTCGGCGCAAGACCCATCGCATGCGAACGGTCGCGGCGATTTCGGGATTTCGGCCGGCCATACACAGGGCGCCGCGTCATCGAAAATAATTACATCGAATACGTAGTTGCCACAATTGACCGACCTTGGCGAACGGGTACGTTGCGACCGATCATTGCCAGGCCGGCCGAGGGGCGCAGGTCGAGGCAATGACGGCGCCCAGGGAAGAAGTGCAGTGGTCGGTCATTGATGACCCATGCGGGGATGGCGGCGTGCGTCCGCTTCCATCACCGCGATTCAACTCCGAGCCGTTTCGCCTATTCTCTGGACAACAGGACGGCAGGGGTCCGCGCCAGGATGGTCGTCACCGAGAGAGAAAAGGAGAGTCAGAGATGGTCAAGAGAGCATTGTTCATCACCGTGGTGTGCCTGATGGTATCCACCGTGACCTTTGCCAGTAGCTGTAGCTGCAGTTGCAGCAGCAAGGGCAAGATCAGCCAATTCCAAAGCACCTCAGTGGTGGTCGGCAGCAGCGCCACCGTTTGCGGGACGGGAATCGCCTCCAGCACGGTCTGCGCAGGTGCGGCCGGCCACCAAGCGGCGTCGGTCCCGAAACCCGGCGCCATCCAAGTCACGAACACGAACGTCAAATCAAAGACGTTCGCCTCCGCATTCTGGGGCAAAGCCAACGCCTATGTCCATGCGGTCGTGAACGTCGTCCAGAATCAGTTCTGGTGGTAGACCCGTAATCCTCAATCGACCTGCCTGCGACGGAACCCTGCGGCCCAGGCGGCTGCGAGACGCTTCGCAGCCGCCTGGGTCCTCGGCCTGCCGAAACCGACGCGAACCGCAGCATCGACCCCGCTTCACATCCCCTTCCAACCGACCATCCCGGCTCCAGACACAGCGCCCAGCCCAACCGGCCGTCCGGTAATAGCGGCTTCCGACGCCGGTCGTGGCCGAAAGAGGTTTGAATTCCCCTCAACCATCGGCTATACTACAGGGTGTATCATCAGCCGGACTGCGACGAGGATGGTGCGCCGACGCCGGGCAGCCTTGGATGGACACGACACTTCGCCTTGACAGTCGATGCATGCGCTGTCCACGGTCGTCGTGGCGGGCCTTTCGGCCATTGCGCCGCCCTTACGGCAATCCGGCCGTCGTCTGTACCGGCGTCCACTGTCCAGCACATTCGTTGAAAGGGTGGGAAGATGAAAAGCAGCAAGATCGTTGCATCCGTCCTCTTGGTGATTCTGGTGTGCGGAACGGCATCCGGCACGAGCGTGTCCTGGGTCATGGGACAATCGCCGCCGGCGTCCTGGACGATCACTCCCCAGAATCCAAGCGCCTCGAGCGTGATCTCGTTCCAAGGTCCGCTGGAACAACCCAGCTACGGAAACAGTTGCGTCGCCCAGATCGCCCTGGGCGGGACACCCCAATTGACCGTCGACGCGATCAACCGAACGGTGACGCTGTGGTTCCAGGGTCCGGCCCCGACGATCTGCCCGCTGATCTGGCAACCGGTCTGCGGGCTCGAGGGCACGTTCGGGCCGCTGTCGGACGGCAAATGGACGTTTCGCTGCCCCGTGCTCGGGATCGAGATTTCGTTCACGGTCGGCGGTGGCAAGATCATCTATGTGGATCGCTCCGCCACGGGACCGTCGCCCAACGGATCGAGCTGGTATCGCGCCTTCCGCAACATCCAGGATGCCCTGGCCGGGGCAGCGGCCGGCGATGAGATTCGCATCGCCGACGGGACCTATCGCCCCGACCAAGGCGGCGGGCAGACTCCGGGCGACCGAACGGCCTCCTTTGATATCCCCGACGGCGTCATCCTGCGCGGCGGCTACGCCGGCCACGGCGCGGCAAACCCCGACGCCCGGAACATTTCGATCTATCCGACGATCCTCAGCGGCGACCTCAACGGCGACGACCTCTGGGGGATTCTCAACAAAGAAGACAACAGCTATCACGTCGTGACCGTTCGCGGCAGCGCCCGGCTTGACGGCCTGACGATCGCCTATGGCCAGGCCGACGGACCCTATCCTCATCACTCCGGCGGCGGAATCCTCATCCAGGCAGGCGATCCGGTCATCGTCCACTGCACGATTCGGGGCAATACAGCGGTGTTCGGGGGAGGCATCGCCGCTCTCGGAGGCTCGCCGTACGTCGCCAACTGCAAGCTGTCAGGCAATCGCGCCCTGCTCTATGGCGGCGCCCTGTACAACCAAGACAGCATCACGACCCTGGCGAGCTGCCTGATGACGGGCAACTCAAGCCAAGCCCATGAAGTCGGTGGCGGTTCGGCCGTCTGCAACATCGGCAGCAGCTACACCAGCGTGACGCTGACCAACTGCACCCTGTCCGACAACGTCGGTCCGTGGCCCAACGAATACGTCCTGTACAACCTCAGTTACGGCGTGTTCACTCCGCCCGAGACGATGCACGTCCACAACAGCATCGTGTACAACGACGGGGGCGCTTCGTTGGTCTGGACCAACGATCCGTCGACGGTCGCGGTCTCCCACAGCATCATCCAGGGCGGCTGGACGGGCACGAACAACCTCAACGTCAATCCGCAATTTGTCAGCCGGGGATTGTGGAGCATCGAGGGCGAGTGGATTGACTCCACCAGCGACTATCGCCTCCAGTCCACGTCCCAGGGGATCAACCACGGCAGCAACACCCTGGTTCCGGCCGACCTGGCCGACGTGGACGGCGACGGCAACACCAGCGAGAACCATCCGTTGGATCTGGCCGGCCTGCTTCGTATTCAGAGCGGTCAGGTGGACGCCGGCGCCTACGAGCGTGCGGCCACGACGCCGGGCCCGATCTGGCAGGAACTCAGAACGTTTGAGATCACCTTCGATGTACCAACCGGGATCACCGGGTTGGTTACTCTGAACGGGTCCTACTCGCACGCGATCGAGAGCAGTTTCGTCGCGGAACTCAAGCTCGAGACCGCTGCCGTATCGGCCGCCGGAGGGACATGGACGGCGTGGTTCGATCCCGATCCCGGTCATGTCGGCCCGGGGAGTGCGACGGTAAGCTGGCGCGTCCGGGGCGAGAATGTGAACATCGGCGCACTGACGCCCGGGGCGATGGACGTCACGCTGGCGGAGGTGACAATCTACGTCCGGCCGGCCTTGTAGCCGCCTCCGGTGATACCGTCGATGCGACTGTTCAAAGGGCTGCGGGCCTTGCGGGCTTTTGCTCACAGCCCTTTTCTCTTGCCCCCGGGGGCCCCGTCGGGTCTAATGGATCCAATTGGAAGCATCCGTATTGGGGCGCGATTGTGTGAGCCGTCTCTGCGAAGGAGGATTGGCATGTACAGGCAACCGGCATTTGCCCTTTTGGTTTTGGCGTGGGCCCTGACCTCAACCGTCGCCACCTACGGCCGTTTCGATCCTGCGAAGGATCCGGCCCTGCTGGGCTGGTGGTCGTTCGACGAGGGTTCAGGCATGGAGGCAGCGGACGGCTCCGGCAACGACAACGACGGGACGGTCCATGGCGGTGCGACGTGGATCAGCGGGCTCTACGGCGCCGCCCTGCAATTCAACGGCCAGGACGCCTATGTGGACACCGGCAAGAGCCTGCTCAACGGCCTGACGGGCTTCACCATGGCCGGCTGGGTCCGCGCGGGCAACACCGGCGTCTATTCCAGCCTCTTCGGACAGAATGACCTGATCGAATTCGGGTTCACAACGGAGAACGGCGGACAGCTCGGCACATGGATGGCGGGGAACGGATGGGCGTTTGTCGGCGCCAACTACGACTTTCCCTACCCGTCCTGGCATCATGTGGTTCTGACGGGCGACGCGGCGCGAATCGCCATTTACATCGACGGCCAGGAGCAGGCCAGCGACGAGGGCGGCATGACCAGCGGCACGTCGTCCTACTTCTTCAGCATCGCAGGCAACGTTTTCAATGCAACCGGCGACTGGTTCCTCGGCGAGATCGACGATGTCTGGCTTTTCAGCCGGGCACTGACGCAAGCGGAGATTCAGACCCTGATGAAGGGACCAGGCGGGCCCGGGCTTGCGAGGAGCCCGCTGCCTGCCGATGAAGCCGTCGATGTGCCGCGCGACGTGGTGTTGGCCTGGACGTCGGGTGAGTTTGCCGCCACACACGACGTGTACTTCGGCACGGCATTCGACGACGTCAACGATGCAAGCCGAGGCAACCCGATGGGGGCCTTGGTCAGTCAAGGACAGGCGGACACCGTCTACAACGCGCCTGGCGTCCTTGGTTTCGGCCAAACCTACTACTGGCGAATCGACGAAGTCAACGCGCCGCCGGACAACACCGTATTCAAAGGCAACGTCTGGAGCTTCACGACCGAACCCTTTGCCTACTCGGTAACGAACGTCATCGCAACGACCAACGGGGTCTCAGATGAAGGGGCCGGCCCGGAAAACACCGTCAATGGCTCCGGGCTCGGCGCCAACGACACGCATTCCATCGATGCCGCCGATATGTGGCTGGCAGAACCTCCCGAAGAGGAACCCCTGTGGATTCAGTTCGACTTCGAGCGGATTCTCAAGATGCACGAGCTGCACGTTTGGAACTACAACGTCCAGTTTGAGAAGCTCCTCGGCTTCGGCGTCAAGAACGCTACGATCGAATACTCGACGGACGGGGCCGACTGGACGGCCCTGGGCGATTTCGAGTTTGCCCAGGCGACGGCCAGGGCCGACTACGTCCACAACACTACGGTCGATCTTGCCGGCGTGGCGGCCAGGTACCTCCGGATAGTCGTCCACAGCAGCCACGGCGAGGGGAGCCAGTGTGGGCTCAGCGAGGTCCGCTTCACCCGTATTCCCGTGTACCCGCGAGAGCCCGATCCGGCCGATGGAGCGACCGGGCAGACTCCAGACCTCTCCCTCACCTGGCGTGCCGGCCGGGAGGCCCTCGCGCACGAGGTGCTCCTCGGCACCGACCCGGAGGCTCTTGCCCGGGCCGCAACCGTGGATGCCCCCACCTTCGTACCCACAGACCTCGAATTCGCAGGCACGTACTACTGGCAGGTCGTCGAGGTCAATGAGACCCAGGCGGTCGCCTCATGGGCCGGCGACGTCTGGAGCTTCTCCGTTCAAGAGTACGCCGTCATTGACGGCTTCGAAGACTACACCGACGATCTCGATGCAGGCGAAGCCATCTTCGACACCTGGATCGACGGCTGGGTCAATGATACCGGCTCGACGGTTGGATACATCGAGGCCCCGTTTGCCGAGCGGACGATCGTCTATGGAGGCAGGCAGTCCATGCCCCTCCACTACGACAACACCGGTTCGCCCTGGTACTCCGAGGCCACGCGAACGTGGGACGCGCCGCAGGACTGGAGCGGCCACGGAGCCGACTCGGTGGTGGTGTATGTCCAGGGCCGAGCGCCGGCGTTTCTCGAGACGGCCGACGGCCAGATCCTGATGAACGCCGTCGGCGAGGACATCTGGGATTCGGCCGACGAGTTCCGCTTCGCCTACAAGAGCCTCAGCGGCGACGGCGCCGTTGTCGCGCGCGTCGACAGCCTGCTGAACTCCGACCCCTGGGCCAAGGCAGGCGTGATGATTCGCGAGAGCCTCGAACCCGGCTCCAAACACGCGATGGTGGTCGTAACGCCGGGCAACGGCGTTTCCTTCCAGCGTCGTCCCACCGCAGACGCCGACAGTGAGAATTCCGATGCGGCGGGCATCGCGGCCCCCCACTGGGTCAGGTTGACCCGAGCGGGAAACATCTTCACCGCACAGCAGTCGGCCGACGGCACCGCATGGGTCGATGTCGCCGCCGCGCCCGTGGAGATCCCAATGGCCGCAAATGTTCACGTCGGCCTGGCACTGACCAGCCACAATCCAGCGATCTCAACAGGCGCCGAGTTCTCCGAGGTTTCGATGACAGGCGAGGTCGCCGGCCAGTGGCAAATCGCCGAGATCGGCGTGGCGCAGCCGCAGGGCAATTCAGCTGAGGCGCTCTACATGGCGCTCGAAGACACCGCTGGGACTGTCAAGATCGTCCGGCATCCCGATGCGATCGCCACGGCCAGGCCCGGCTGGCGTCAATGGCGGATTCCGCTGAGCGAATTCCAGTCGGCCGGAGTCAGAACGGACAGGATCACGACCATATCCATCGGCGTGGGCGACCGGGAGAACCCGACGGCGGGCGGCCGGGGCGTGGTCTTTCTCGATGACGTCGGGTTCGGCAAGCCCGCGAGAACAGACTGATCGCGGATCGGCAGCCGCCACAATCGCAATGGGACGCGCGTGCGTGCAAAATGCCGTTGCATGGGTCGCGCCGACGCGGTTATGATGACCGGCCGACAAACGTGGGATGACACGGAGACAAGGAAGGACTGCGTGGATCGATGAAGTTCGGCATCATTGCCAATCCCAAGTCCGGCTCGACCAACATCACGCGCAAGGCGGCGACGCTACAGAAGGCGGCCGGAATCCTGGGCCGCGGCACCGTGGTGGCCGGCCTCGACACAGCATCGCGCCAGCAGTTCATCGAGTGCGCCAAGGACTTGGCTGAGAAGACGGACGTCGTGATCGTCGCCGGCGGGGACGGGACCTTCTCAGACATCATCAACGCGATTCCCTGCGATACGACTCTGTCGTACATGCCGCTGGGCTCGGGTTGCGCTCTGCGCTATGCGCTGGGCCTGCCTCCGCAACTGTCGCGTATCGCCCGGCAGATTCGCGACGGCCGGCTGCACCATCTCGACCTGATCCTGTGCGATGAATCCGTCAAGGCCTTCATGGCCAGCGTGGGGCTCGAAGCGGACATCATCCACCGCCGTGAGACGCTTCAAGCCAGCGGCGTGCATGGCTCACAGGCCTACGCCATGGCCACCTTCGGCTCATTCGTTGCGGACCTGGAGCGAACGGACATGACGATCACGGCCGACGACAGAACGTTCACCATCTCCAAGGCCGTGACCGCGATCGTCACCAAGATCGCCTACTACGGATACCACATGAAGATCGTTCCCGACGCCGTCTTCGATGATCGATATCTTCACCTGCTGGCGATCAACTCACGCTGGACCGAACTCGTCCAATGCCTCGCCACGGCGTTCATCGATGGCAACAAGCTCGGTCGGCATGAGAAAGCCCGGCAAATCCGAATCGAGACGCCGCAGGAAAGGCACGCGCAGCTCGACGGTAATCTGTATCGCCAGGGAAGGAGATTCGACTTTCGTGTCCTCCCCAAAGCCCTGAAGATGTGGTATTAGCTCCTTTCGGTCCGCCACGGCCGTCGCGCTGCCCATGAACCGCAGGCGGCGCCGGTCGTATAGCTACCTTTGGAGCAATGATGGATCGCACACAACCTGTTGAGGAGCATAGGACATGATCAAGAAGGCAGCACTCCTGCTGGTATTGCTCGTTCTGACGACGGTCTCCCTCGGCTGCAACACCATTCGTGGCGTCGGCAGGGATATCTCGGCCGTCGGCGACGCCCTATCAGACGCCGCAGGAGGCAAACCCTAACCCCCCTTGGCCCAAAGGCGTCCGGACCGCCGATTCGCGCCGCATTCAATTCGGTTTCTGGACCTCGCCCGTCATCGGAACGAAGCGCACGGGCATCACGTTGCGCCGATCCAGCCGGCCTTCAGCATCCTTGGTGATGAGGATCAGGTATTGGAAGCCGACCTCGCCCCGGACGGGCAGGATCATGCGCCCTCCCGGTCTAAGTTGTTCGACCAGCGGCGGCGGGATGCGATCGGCGGCCGCGGTCCCAATGATTGCATCAAAGGGTCCCTTCTCGGGCCAGCCGTAATAACCGTCGCCGGCTTTGACGAACACGTTCGAATACCCCAGTTCCTTCAATCGCTTCGCGGCCGTCACCGCCAGAGGTTCGACAATCTCGATGGTGTAGACCCGCCGGGCGATTTCCCCGGCTACCGCGGCCTGATAGCCCGATCCAGTCCCGATCTCCAGTACGATGCAATTGGGGTCCAGTCTCAACACCTCGGTCATGAAGGCGACGATATAGGGCTGGCTGATGGTCTGTCCTTCCTCGATGGGCAGCGGGTGGTCCTCGTAGGCGTATCGTTGGTGTTCGGCCGGAACGAAGGCGTGGCGAGGCACAGCTTGCATCGCCTTGAGCGTGTTCGCGTCCTCGATGCCTCGCTGGCGAATCTGCACATCGACCATCCTGCGGCGTTCTGCGGTGCGCTCATCGAAGGCCGGGTGGCTGTGGTCCGGGCGGACTGATTCAACTTCGTTCGGTTCGGAGATCCCCTCCTGTTCCGGAGCGTTCGAATTCTGAGTCACGGACAGAAGAGCCGGCTCGCGCGACGTGTGACGGACAAACCAGAGGGTCAGCAGCAACACGAGGACAAAGAGCAGACCGAGGTGCTCGCGTGGACCCATCTTCCTTCGATTCGTGGTAGCCATGGCCCTATCCCCCTACAGGATTCCTGTGTACCTACGGATACGACGGCCGCCGGGACTCTGTGCGTCCATTCTATGGCTCGACCGCGCCATTTGCACGTGGAAACCACCGACCGGCGCACCAATTGGAGCGTCCTGGCGGCCACGGCCGTGATCGATAGGAAGAATCCCGCCGTCTTCAAGTCGCGCGGCCTTGAGATGACCCGCTTCGACGGGCTTTTTTCCGATGAAAGGACCGAGTGAAACGTCTATAGTGGAAGGAAATCCCAGTGCGGCTGGAATCCGGCCTCGCCCAGTCTTCCAGAAGAGGAGATGATGCTATGACGCGATCGACAATCCTTGCTCTACTGGCAGCGACCCTGGCACTGATGCCGGCCGCGCATGCAGGCTCGGTGCGGGTGGTCCGCATGGCGATCCGCCCGGCGCGGCTTGATGCATCGAGAGAGCGGTCGCTGCTTCCCGATCCGAACCGGTTGACCGACGACGACGGGGCAGGACTCTACGCCCAGGCGGCGCAAGCCCTCCCGCAGGGAATCGACGGCTCTCAGGTCGGCGACTGGCTCAAGACGCCGCTGAGTGAACTGCCAGAGGCGCAAGTGCGAGCAGTCCTGCAACAGGCTGAGGCCGGCCTCGACCTGACAAGCCAAGCCGCCAGGTGCCGCCACTGCAACTGGCCGCCCTTTCAGCCGGGTACGATGCCGGCCGATCTCACCGAATACCGCAACCTGGCGCGGCTGCTCTGTCTTCGGGCAAGACTGGCCGTTGCGCAGAAGCGGTACGACGATGCGATCAGCACGGTTCAAACCGGCCTGGCGATGGCTCGGCACATCGGTGAAGGTCCGACCGTGGTGCAAGGGATGGTCGGCGTCGCCGTCGCGGCGATGGTGCTCGGCTGCGTCGAAGACCTGGCGCAGGCCCCGGGCAGCCCCAATCTGCACGGCGCGTTGCAGACGCTGCCGCACCCCCTGGTCGATCTGACGGAACCGATCTCGTCCGAACTCGAAAACCTCGACGCCAACCGGCAATACAGCGAGCCGGTTCGCAACATGATGCGGCGGCAAATGGAATCCTCGTTCGAGCGCGTCCGGCAATTGATGCACCGCCTCGATGGGACCGTCGCCGCGCTGCGATGCATCGAGGCGCTGCGCCACCACGTCGCCGCGACCGACGGCTCGCTGCCCGCCCGGCTCGGCGACATCACCGACATCAAGATCCCCACCGCTGCCGGAGAGGCATTCACCTACCGCGTGGACGGGGCCGGAGCCATCCTCGAGGTCCCGCCACCGAAAGGCGGCCGGTCGCAGGACGCCGTTCGCTACGAGATCATGGTCGCCCGTTAGCCGGCCGGCGGCGCCGTCGGTGTCCCAGCCACACCCATTGGGATTGAGACAGTTGGCTGTAGCATGCAGCGACCGGAGCGTGTACCATGTCGTGCGCCGAAGGTCGGACACCGAGGTGCAACACGACGAAAGGACGGACTTATGCGGTTGGAGCAACGGATCGGACGAACCCTTATGGTCCTCGCGGCGATGCTGTTCGTCGGGGGCTGCAACACATCTGTCGAGGAGGCATTCAGGGCCAAGTCCGAACGGACTATCGAACTGGACTGCGCGCTGGGGTCGGGCTCGGCGCTGGCGGTTTCGACGACGAGCGGGTCGATCCAGGTGACGGGACGCCAGGTCAGCGACGTGCACGCCGTCGCCACCATCGTCGCCCGGGCGGCGACCCGGGAACAGGCCCAGGAGCTGGCCGAGCAGGTGACCGTTCGATTCGAGCGGACCGACAACGGGATTCAGATCAAGGTTGACAGACCCGCCCCGGCCAGCCGGCGGTCGGTCAGCGTCAGTTACGAGATCACCGTTCCGCGGCAGACCGATATCGACGGCGACAGCGCATCGGGTGCCATCGCGCTGACCGATCTGATCGGGAACGTCCACGGCCGGACCGCCAGCGGATCGATCACCGCATCGCGGATCACCGGCTCGGTGCACCTGCAATCAGCCAGCGGATCGATCCGCTGCGAGCGCGTCGACCGTGGCGACATCCACCTCGAAGCCGCCAGTGGCAGCGTGCGTCTGACCGATGCTTCAACAATCGGAACCTGTCAGATGGGCGCGGCGTCCGGGCCTGTGACGGGCCGGCGCATCGAGGCCACGAGCATCCGCATGAACTCGGGCAGCGGCGCTGTAACGATCAATGACACACGAGCCGACGTGATCAACCTCCGCTCGGCCAGCGGCAAGGTCGCCGCCAAAGACATCTCCTGCGAGAGGATTCAGGCCGAATCGACCAGTGGAGACGTCTCCGTGGCCTTCTCGCCCGATGCACCGGGCGATGTGGCCGCCGGCATGAAATCGAGTTCCGGCGGCGTCACCGTCGTGATGCCCAGGAGTTTCGCCGGCCAGGTCGACCTGCGGGCCAGCAGCGGCTCGGTCCGCATGAGCCAACCCATTGCCGTCCGGAGCAAGCCGGCCAGGAACCACATCAGCGGCACCGTCGGCAGCGGCTCCGGCAGCCTTCTCGTCCGCTCCGGCAGCGGCAGCATTCGCGTCAGATAGACAACAGACGACCCATGAGAACACGGGAGAAACGACCATGACCGATCTCAGAGAAACGCCATCGGCAACGCTATCGAGACGTGCCTTCTTCCAATCGGCGGCAGCCGCCGTGGCGGCGCTCCACCTGACCGGCGTCCCGACCCGGGCCTCGCAGGGCGCCGGCAACGTCAGGTTCTACAAGAACCTCGCCCCCGGCCACATCGGCGTCCGAGCCAACCAGAAGCAGGCCCTCGAATATGCCGCGAGGTTCGGATTCGACGCCATTACGCCGAATGCAGGCGAATTTGAGGACCACTCGCCTACGGAGATTCGCGAGTGGGTCGATACGATGAAGAGCACGGGCGTTCGCTACGGCGCCGCGGGTCTGCCCGTGGAGTTTCGCCGGGACCAGGACCAGTTCGAACGCGGCATGGCGCAACTGCCCCGGCAGGCCGCCATTCTCGGGCAACTCGGTGTCACGCGTGCGGCCACCTGGATCCTGCCCGGCCACAACGAGCTGACCTATTTGCAGAACTTCAAGCGGCACGAGCGACGGCTGCGCGAGGCGGCCAAGGTACTCGACGACCACGGCATTCGTCTGGGCCTGGAATTCGTCGGGCCGCGCACCAGCCGGGCCAGAAACCGCTTCCCGTTTATCTGCGCCCAGAAGGACATGATGGAACTGGTCGAAGCCATCGGTACACCGAACGTCGGGCTGCTGATGGACAGTTGGCATTGGTACACCTCGCACGGGACGGTCGAGGAGTTGCTGACGCTGTCGAACAAGGACATCGTGCACGTTCACGTCAACGACGCCCCGGCCGGCATCCCGGTCGACGAGCAGGTCGATAGCCGCCGGGCCCTGCCCGCGACGACGGGTGTGATCGACATGAAGGGATTCATCAACGCCCTGGTGAAGATCGGCTACGACGGGCCCGTCGAATGCGAGCCGTTCGACGAGCAACTACGGCAGATGGACAGCGACGCGGCCCTGCAGAAGACCGCCGACGCTCTCAATCGTGTGTGGGACCTCATCGACCTCTGACGGGAGCCCACGACGTGTATGCTCACCAAACCGGTACCGTCCCGCCGGCGGGCCAGCTCAGGACAAAGGTGTTATACGGGGGTTCATCGGCCGGATAGGGAGAGACCGTATCGGCGTGTCCGTCCACGAAAACAGCGTTGACCACGCCCCCATTCAGGTTGCCGCTGGGGGCTCGGTGGAACGTGCCGAAACTGTCGGCCCCGCCGGAGGGCAGAGAGCGCAGGTTATTGTCGTTGATCCCCGCCCCGTTGAGTCCCGGAATCACCCACGTGTTCTCCTCGGCGAAATAGAACACCTTGGACGGATTCTTCACCATCGTTTCCTTACGGAAGTTCGTCTGCGACATCGGGGGATGGTATTGCTGGGGGACCGAAGCCCAAGCGTCGCCATTGAGATAGGAGTTCATGACGTAGCCATACTGGGGCTCAACGGGAATGGTCGCCCCATTGCAGCGGTGGCAGCCCATCATCCGGGCCACCACGTCGAAGGTCGGGCAAAGGTGGATGTCCAGACCCTTTAAATACGGCCAAAGCACGCCCGCCAGATGCGGATTCCGATTGAGATTGTTGCTCTCATCGTGCCAGTTGCAGTTGACACCGCCTTGGTTGTATAGCCAGGTGAAGGAATACGGGAAGTCGTAGTCGTTGTCGTCGGAGTACATCCGCCCTGCCAGAGCGTACTGCCGCAGGTTGGACTTGCAGCCGATCATCCGCGCCTGGTCTCGAGCCATCCGAAGCCCGGGCATCAAGATGGCCATCAGGATGGCAATCACCGCAATCACGACCAGTAGCTCGATGAGTGTGAATCCCGCGAATCGCTTCATGATGGCACTCCTTATCGTCCTGCCGGCAGCATTGCTGTTCGATGTGACAAGAACACGTACCGAGATGCCCGTGTATGCAGACCGTGATCTAATTATCCACTTCCCCCGCCAGCCTGTCAAGCCCGTTTTGCTGTTTTGTGCGGCGATCCGCGACATGAGACTCTCCAAATCGCGCTTGAGCCGGGCAACGAGATCGGCTATATTTGCGTCTTGTGCCCGAACGGGTATTGCAGCTCTCGAACCCTGCCGGGGCCAGGACGTAAAGACGTGCATATGCAGACAACGATAGGCCATACCGTATCGGATTTGCACCTGCTGACCAACCGCAGCTCGGCCGGACGGAGGATGCCCGGTCTGCACCACGCCGCCTCGGAGGCCGGTCTGTTCGTTCTCAACGGCGACATCTTCGACTTCCAGTGGTCTATCTATCCCAATCTCGGCCAGTCGCTCTGGTTTGTGGAGAACTGGATCGGCGACCTTGTCGGCCGGCACCCGCAGTGTCAGTTCGTCTTCATCCTCGGCAATCACGACAGCCTCCCGGCCTACGCGGAATTGCTCGAAGAAATGGCCGCCCGACACCCCAATCTCGCGTGGGATCCGTTCTATCTGAAGGTCGGCGAGAAGATCTTCCTGCATGGTGACGTACACAATTCGCCGACCGCCGAGACGCTTGCAGCCTATCGGGCGAGGTGGCACGGCCCACCTCGAAAGCCATGGGCGCATATGGCGTACTATGTATTCACGTGCCTTCGGGGCCCCCGTCTGATCCACGAACTGGCGCCGAGGCACCGACCGGCCGCCGACGTGATCACGTATCTGAGGGCCGAATTGGGCCCTCGCTTCAACGAGGTGCAGGACGTCTACTACGGCCACACGCACAAGCCGCATTCGAACTTCATCCGACAGGGGTTGCGGTTCCACAACACCGGTGCAACGCTCCACGGGGTTCGATCGCGCATCCAGACGTTCCTCTACGACCCGGCCGACCTGGCACGCGGTCTGGAGGAGCAGGCCCATCGGATCGAGAGCATCCACGCCGAGGCCGAACAAATCGTCTGAGCGAGGGCCCCGTCGGTAGCGTCAATCGTGCCGCAGGGCGACCACAGGATCGACGCGGGCCGCGCGCCGCGTGGGATAGATGCCCGCCAGCAGGCTGACGAGAATCGAAAAGCCGATGCCGCCCAGGCACAGCCACCAGGGGAAGCTGAAGTACTGGATAAAGGGCACACCCTGGCGAGCGGTGAAGCCGTTGACGACCTGATTGATGACGAAACTCACCACCCACGCCAAGGCCAGACCGAAGACACCGCCCAGCAGGCCGATCATGCCCGACTCGAAGAGGAAGATCTTCTGTACGTCGCCGTCGGTCGCCCCCACCGCTTTCATGATGCCGATCTCGCGATAGCGTTCGAGAATCGACATCACCATCGTATTGACGATGCCCAGCGAGGCGACGGCGATGCCGATCATGCCGATCGCCAACAGGAACATGTCCATGATGATGAAGCCCTTCTGCATCTCCTCAAGCTGGTCCATCAGCGCGAAGGTGCGCAGTCCGCGCTCTTCGAGCCTGGCCTTGACGGACATCACCTGGCCGGTCGAGGCGACCCTGACCGTCACGGCGGAATAGCCGGCCGTCTCTTCCGGGGACTGGAAGAGGTCCGACACGCCGGTCAGCACCAGCTTGCGCATCCCGGCGGCGGCTTCGGGCGGAACGAACACATCGCTGCGAATCGGCAGCGGGCCGCCGAAGCCCATCCGTTCGACGACCCCCGCGATGGTGAAGGAATAGACCCGATTCGATACGGGCAGCCTTTGGTCGCCTCGCGCGAAGGCCATCCGCGCCAGGCTCTGGAGGCTGAAGTCCAGCACGACGGTGCGGATCTCGATCTCGCGGCCGACGGCGTCCTCCGCCTGCCTGACGTTCAGCCGGCGCAACAGTGAATCGCTGACCACCACCTCGTTCGCATCGTCAGTCGCATACGCCCTGCCCGCGCGCAACTGGACCATGGCGGACCCACACGCCTTCGACGTGACGACCTGGACGAGCGTGAACTGCTCTCTGGACCCCAGGCGAATCTGGGCGGGAAACCGCATCTCCGGGTAGGCCGCCTCGACGCCCTCGATCTGCATCAGTTCTTCGAGCAGGTCGTCGTCCAGCACCGTGATCGATTCGTTCGGGTCGCCGACCGGCCGGGACCGCGCATGGCGGCGGAAACCGGTCGAACGCAGACCGCCCCCGCTCCTGGACGAGACATTGATGTAGTTGAACAGCTCCAACTCGTCGAATCGGTTCTTGATGTTTCGCTGAATGCCCTGCCCGAACGCGAACATGCAGACCAAAGCGCCCACGCCAATCACCACGCCGCCGGTCGTCAGGATCGTGCGCAGCTTCTTCTTCCAGAGGTTCGCCCAGGCGTGTCCGACGTAATCGCTCGCTCTCATGGGCGGTCCCTCAACGTCTCATGCGAAAGCACCGTCCCATCCTGCAGACAGACCAGCTCGTCGGCAAACTCGCGCAGCAAGGACTCCTCATGCGAGATCATCACGATGGTCAGTTCCCTTTCGGCCTTGAGATCGAAGAGCATCTGCACGATCTGCCGGGACGTCCGGCTGTCGAGGTTTCCGGTCGGCTCGTCGGCCAGCAGGATCGTCGGCCGGTTGACCAGGGCCCGCGCCACGGCGACGCGCTGCTGCTCGCCGCCCGACAGCTCCGACGGAAGGTGATGGCCTCTCGCTTCCAGGCCCACCGCACCCAGCAGTTCGGCCGCCCGACGAAGGCGATCCTTCCTGGCCACGTCGGCAAACAGCAGCGGAAACGCCACGTTCTCCATCGCCGAATACGAAGGGATCAGATTGAACGACTGAAAGATCATTCCGATGGTGTGCCGGCGAAACAAAGCCAAATCGGTCTTGCTCAGGTCAGAAATCGATCGGTCATCGACGCGGATGTGGCCGGCCGACGGCGTGTCCAGTCCGCCGAGCAGGTTCATCAGGGTGGACTTGCCCGAGCCGGAGGTCCCCGTGACGCCAACGAACCGCCCCCGGCCGATCGAGACGGTGGCGTCGCGCAAGGCAATGACCTCCACCGGCCCCGAGGAATAGACCTTGGTCAGTCCTTCGATCTGGATCAAACCGTCAGCGTCCATGTGCGAGCAGAAAGGCCTGCAATCCCTCAAGGTCGTCGGTATTGATCAGATCGACGCCGGCCGCGAGCAGTTGTTTCCACAGCGTCTGCCGCGCGTCGGAGCGCGCGTCGGGCGTGGCCCAGAAGCGCACCCTCCGGCCCTTTGCATGGGCGACCTCGACGATGTCCCTGAGCTTCTGCCGCTCCGGGTCGGGCATCGGCCCATCGCCTCGCCACGTGAAGTTGCGGCCCCAGTGATCGCTGATCAACGGAATCAGGTCGGGCGGGGCATCGGAGTACAGGTCCGTCAGGCGGCCGTCGTAGCCGGCGTAGCGGACCGGCTGCGAGCGCATCCGCTCGAAGGGCCGATTGCCGGAGATGATGACCAGCACCGCCTTATCCCTGCGTCCGTCGGGCCCGAAGGACGTGACGAGATCGCGGTATTCGGCGAGAACCTCATGCAGCCTCCGATAGGTCGGCTCGGCGGCCGACTTGATGTCGATCAGCAGCAGGAACCGCGCGTGACCCCGGTAGATGCGTCCTTCGTTGGCCTTGGCGCGTTCCCGCAGAGGATCGAGGTAGAGCCTTTGGAGCGTCCGCTCCGGGCGAATCTCATGCGCCTCATGCGCGACGCAAAGCTCCTCGCCGACGAGGAAGATGTCCGCCTCGACGCTCGTGAAGCCGTGCGACAGCGCGTCGAGCAAAGGGCGGTCGTGCAGGTAATCGTTGTGGGCGTGGGCCTGGGGCAGCGGAATGACATCCGCCTGCGCCAGCATCGCCGCAACCAGAATGATGGATATGCCCGTAGTCATGTGCCGCCCTCTCAAACAAGCCATGCCGAACATGGCGGTCCTGCCGCTGGATTTCCGAACCCATACCATAGCCCCCGCCCCATCCGGTGACAACAAAAACCCGCCCTGGCCGCCGGAGCGAGCCGATGGAATGCGAGAAGGTCGATGTTTCAGGACCAAAGCGACGTTGCACGGCACGAGGCCGGCCCGTAGAATGGTCCCGGCTGACCGGTGGATCGAAGATTGCGGTGACGCGGCACAGAAGGGCCGCGCTGCGCCCCTCCCCGTGACGGCTTCGAGCAGGAAGGCAGCATAAGATTGGAGGTCTCGCATGAAGGGCTCGCCATATCGGATCGCAGCAGCCGTCGCAGCCGGCCTGGCGGTCGCGGCCGCCGTGTCCATCGCGCAGGGGCAATCGCCGCAGACGGTCATGGTCCCGATGCGCGACGGCGTCCGCCTCGCCACGGACGTCTACGTGCCCGATGGCGACGGCCCGTGGCCGACTGCTCTGATTAGCACGCCGTATAGCCGCAAGGGCGCCCAGGGCTTCGCCCAGCAGGCCAACGAACGCGGATACGTCCTCGTCGCCCAGGACTTTCGCGGGCGGTTCGACTCCGAAGGCGACGACTATCCCGTCTTCCTGGCCGGCGGCTGGGGCGAGCACCAGGACGGCTACGACACCGTCGAGTGGATCGCCCGACAGGAATGGTCCAACGGCAAGGTCGGCGGCTTCGGCATGAGCGCCCCCGGCATCGCCCTGAACATGATGGCCCCCAGTCGGCCGCCGCATCTGGTCTGCTGCTACGTCAGTGTCGCGTTCTCGAGCATGTACCCTCAGGCGGCATACCAGGGCGGCGCATTCCGCAAGAGCCTGCTGGAGAACTGGCTTGCCGTCGGCGGGTTCACACCGCGGAACCTCGAACTGTTCCGGGCGCATCCGGACTACGACGACTTCTGGCGGGCGCTCGATCCTGAAAGCGTTGCCGATCGGGTCAATATCCCGACCATGTACGTCGGGGGCTGGTACGACATCTTCGCTGTCGGGACGCTCAACAGTTTCGTCACAGTCCACAACCAAGGCGACCAGGGCGCCCGCGGCAAGTGCCGGCTCGTGATGGAACCCTACGGCCACGGACGGAACGAGGAACTCGTCTTTCCCGACGCCGGCCATCCGCAGGCGGCCGACATGTGGAACTGGTTCGATCTCTGGATGAAGAACAACGGCCAGGGTTTGGAGGAAATGCCCGTCGTTCAGTACTACGTCATGGGCGATCCGAGCGACTCGAACACACCCGGCAACCGCTGGCGGACCGCCGACGACTGGCCCATTCAGGCCGACATGAGGAAGATCTACTTCCATACCGACAGGCGGCTGCGGCTCCGCCCGCCACAGGACCTCTTCGGCTCGCTGTCGTACAAGTACGATCCGAGGGACCCCGTCCCCACCATTGGCGGGGCCAACCTGACGATCTCCAAGGGCCCCATGGACCAGCGTCCCGTCGAGGGCCGGCCCGATGTCCTGCTGTTCGATTCGCCCGTGTTCGACAGGTACATCGAGATCACCGGACCGATCACGGTCAAGCTCTGGGCGTCGTCGACCGCTCCGGACACCGATTTCACCGCCAAGCTCTGCGACGTCTATCCGGACGGCCGGAGCATGCTCGTGCTCGACGGGATCGTCCGCGCCCGCCATCGCAACTCGATGGAGACGAGCGAGCCGCTGGAGCGCGACAGGATTTACGAGTTCGAGATCGATCTGTGGGCCACCAGCCTGGTCATCAGTCCCGGCCATCGCCTCCGCGTGGCGCTGTCGTCCAGCAACGCGCCGCGCTTCGAGCCCAACCCCAACACGGGCCGGCCCTCGGGCGCCGACGACAAGACCGAGGTAGCGACAAACACGATCTACATCAACGCCGAGCACCCGTCGCACATCGTGCTGCCCATCGTCTGGCGCTAGTCGAGGATGCTCCCAACGACCTCTCAGGAGACTCCAATGAACTGTTGTATGCACACCGGCCGACTCATCACGGCAATCTGCCTGAGCCTTCTGACCTCAAGCGTTGTCCGGGGCGCCGGACCTCAATTGCGATTCGAGCGCAGCGACTCCGGCTACGGCGTGAGCGTCGTGCTGGACGGCCGCACGATCCTGACCTCGCCGGCAGAGGGGCTCTGGTCGATCGCGATCGACTGGAAGGACGGCTGGCCCGCCGACTGGGTCCACGCCGGGCCAGCGGAGAGGCAGCGCGTGGGAGACTGGACGATCCTGACGGGCAAGCTGAGCACCAAGTCGGGCACGTGGCTGCTCCGCGATGCGTATCGACTGGAAGGCGGCCTCGTCCAGTGCGTGCGGCGTTTCACCTGGCAGGGGGAGGACACCGCCAAACGCACCACCCTGTCGGTCCGCTTCCAGTGCCCGGGCAGGGGCGCCGCCGTGCTGCTGCCGGGCATTCTCTATCACGGCAATCCCTCCGGCGCCCGAAGCGGGCGCGTCCCCGTCTATGAAGGCCGGCCGGGCGAAAGCGCCTTCTTCGAAGAGCACCGCTTCCCGATGCCCTACGCCAGCATCGAATGGCCCGATTCGTCGGGACGCACGGGCGCCGCGCTGCACAGCCTGCCGTCGCCTGCGCCCTTCGGCCATCGGCCGGACCAGTGGTGGTCGTTGGGCCTGACCGCGCGGGACGACGGCACGGAGCTGGCGATGCTCTCCGGTCCCTGCGCGTCCAACGGCCGCAAGAGCGTCATCAAGGCGACGCAAAACGGGTTCCTTCCGTACGACCACGCCTACCTCGACGTCCCCCCCGGAGCGATCATCGAGAAGACCTTCTACCTCCAGGTCTACAGCGTCGATTCCGAAGGCTCCGGCTTCCAGCATCCCACACGTGCCTCACTGGAACTCTTCACTCCTTACAGCCTCGATGGGATGCCGACGTTTCCGGAGATCATTCGGTCGAAGTACAGCTTCGCCGAGACGCGATGGCTTGAGACGGAAACGGCGGCCGGCTTCCGGAAGTACTCCGACCGCAACTTCTTCGTCCTGGGCTGGTGCGGCCAGGCGGCGGCGTGTGGCTATGCCTTTCAAGTCCTGGCGGACGAACTGAACGACCCCAACACCCGACCGATGGTGCAGAAGTCGCTCGACTTCGTCGCGACCACAGAGTTTCACGACCAGGGATTCTGCACGTGGTACAACGTCGACGAGCGACAATGGGTTCGTGGAGGAAACCCCGAACTGCTCTCGCAGGGCCAGGCCATGCTCAACGTGGCCAACGCGATTCGCCAGGGCAGGAACCACGGCCTCGATGTCACTCGATGGGAGGCGTTCCTGCGCCGTGCCTGCGATTTCCACGCCCAGCGAATCCTGTCCGATGCATGGCGTCCCGTGTCCACCAACGAAGCGTTCTTCATCGCGCCACTGTGCCAGGCCTACCGGCTCTTCGAGGTCGAGAGGTACCGCGACGCCGCCGTGAAGGCCGGCCAGGTGTACGCCTCGCGGCACGTGAACATGCGCGAGCCCTATTGGGGCGGCACGCTGGACGCCAGTTGCGAGGACAAGGAAGGCGCGTTCGCCGCATTGCAGGGCTTCCTCGCCCTGTACGAGCTGACGGGTCGGCGTGAGTATCTCACGTGGGCGGCCCACGCCGGCGACGTGGCGTTGACGTATGTCGTGGTCTGGGACATCGACCTGCCGGCCGGAAGGCTCCGCGACCACAACTTCAAGACTCGCGGCTGGACCGCCGTATCCGTCCAGAACCAGCACATCGACGTCTTCGGCGTGCTCATCGCCCCGGACATCTACCGCCTCGGCCGGCACCTCGACCGCGACGACCTCCAGAAGACCGCCCTGCTGATGGTCCGCAGTTGCGGCCAGCTCATCGATCCCTTCGGCAGCCAGGGCGAGCAGCCCCACCACACGAACTACGCCCAGCACGGGGACTTCCGCAAGCAGTTGGAGGCCGGCGACATCACCGGCGTGCGCGGCAACTACGTCGAACAGTGGACCGTCTTCTGGATCACCGCGCACTTCCTGAACGCCGCCGCCCAGTTCAAGGAGCTGGGCGTACCGATCCGGTAGGGGGAGGCATGCCTCGCCCGTACGAGGGTGCAGCAAACCGATGCAAACCAAGACGCTCAAGAGCGACTCGCTGCTGCTGGTGGCCGCCTTCTTCTGGGGCACCACCTTCGTCGCGCAGCGCAAGGGCATGGACCACATCGGTCCGATGACCTACAACGCCCTGCGCTTCCTGCTCGGCGCCGCCACGCTGGCGCCCCTGATCCTCTGGCCCGCTCTTCGCCTGCCGGGCACGCGGACGGGCAGCCCGCGTCTGCTGCTCTGGGGCGGCGTCCTGGCCGGGGCGGCCCTGTTCGGGGGGGCCTCGCTCCAGCAGATGGGCCTGCAATACACCACCACCGGCAAAGCCGGGTTCATCACCAGCCTCTATGTCGTTTTGGTCCCGCTGATGGGCCTGTTCCTGGGCCATCGCTGCGGCCCGTGGCTGTGGCTCGGAGTCGGCCTGACCGTGGCGGGCCTGTATCTGCTGAGCGTCAGCAGATCGTTCGCCATCGCCAAGGGCGATCTGCTGGTGCTCTCCAGCGCCCTGTTCTGGGCGATCCACGTGCAGGTGATCGGCTATCTGGCCAAACGGGGCGACCCACTGCGTCTGGCCTGCGTCCAGTTCCTCGCCTGCTCGGCCTTGAGCTTTCTGGTCGCGCTCGGCAGCGAGCGGATGGTCGCTGACGCGATCCGCGCGGCCGCCATCCCCATTCTCTACGGCGGGGTTCTCTCGGCGGGGGTGGCTTTCACGCTGCAGGTCATCTGCCAGCGGACCTCGCCACCGGCGCACGCGGCGATCATCATGAGCCTCGAGACCGTCTTCGCCGCCGTGGCCGGCTGGCTGATCCTCCATGAACGCATGGGCCTTCGCGGCCTGGCCGGCTGCGCCCTGATGCTGGCCGGACTGATGGTCGTGCAGTTGCCGCCCCTGCTCGGGTCTCGTCGAAAATCCCCGGTCCCGGCAGGAGATCTGGCGACCCTGGCCGAAAGACCGCCCTATCACGATCCGGTCGGCTGAGATGAACCTTTCGCATTGTCGTCAGTATTCTTTGGGAACGATCCGTTAGCCGTTGCGGTTCGAGGCCCGATTTGAGATCATGGGGCCGTCACGTTTCGTGTCCCGCAGCACCGATGCCGGCGGGACAGCAGCAATCGAAGCCATTGAGGAGTCTTTCATCGTGCCATTGAGAGGACACACCCATGTATAGCCCGGAGATTTCCCGACGCCAGTTCATCGCCACGACCGCCGCCGTAGCCGGGGGCATTGCGATGTCACCTCTGACCGCCGGCGCGGCCAGGGCCGCCCGCAAGACGGCCGCCGATCAGGTCGCCCTGGGCCGGACGGGCCTGAGGCTCAGCCGGCTCGGCGTCGGCTGCGGCAGCCACAGCGGCAACGTACAGCGGGCCCTCGGCCACGACGGATTCAACCGTCTGATCCGATACGCCTACGATCAGGGCCTGACCTACCTCGACACCGCGCAATCCTACCAGACCCACGAGTGGATTCGCCAGGCCATCCAAGGCCTGCCGCGAGAGAAGTTCTTCATCCAGACCAAGATGGGGGGCAACCCGGAGAAGCCGCTCGAAGTGCTCGACCGCTTCCGGCAGGAGCTGGGGACCGACTATATCGACAGCGTGCTGACTCACTGCACCGTCACGCCGAACTGGGACAACGAGCGCAGGCGAGTCATGGATGCCCTGGAAGAGGCCAAGGACAAGAAGATCATCGGCGTTCACGGGGTCTCATGCCACAGCCTGCCGGCGCTGGAACTGTCCGCCCGGCTGGACTGGGTCGACGTCAACCTGGTGCGGCTGAATCCCCAGGGCGCGCACATGGATACGCCGGCCCTGACGTGGAACGCCACGAGCAACGCCTCGCACGTGCTGCCCGTGATCGAGCAGATCAGGATCATGCGTCAGAACGGTCACGGCGTGATTGGGATGAAGCTGATCGGAGACGGCGATTTCACCGAGGCCGCCGACCGACGGACGGCAATCCGATTCGCCATGCAGTCGGGCCTGACCGACGCCGTCGTCATCGGATTCAAGAGCACCGAGGAAATCGACGAGGCCGTCAAAACGATCAACGGCGCTTTGGCCGTTTTGACGTAGACGACCATAGAGCCAAATGTGAAGTGTGAACAAGTGTGAAGTGTGACGTTTGAAGTGTGACGTTTGAAGTGGCAGGTCGCAGATTCATTCGGGAGTGCTGTATGGGACATCGTCGTTGGGTGATCGGTGGCATGGTCGTTGTCGTTCTTCTGTTCGCTGCCCTGGTGGTCCTCGCTGCCGAGCAGACCAGGCCGAGTGATGAATTTCGCAAGCAGTTCATCGATGACTCCCGCCGGACCGGCCTGAACACCACCCCCGGCGACGCCATGATGCTGCGCATCCTCGTCGAGGCCTCCGGCGCCAAGCGCGGCGTCGAGGTCGGCGCCGCCAGCGGCTACGGCGCGATCAACATGGGGATCGCCTTCGAGCGGACCGGCGGCCACCTCTACACCCTCGAGATCGATCCGCGAGCCGTCCGCCAGACCCGCGAGAACGTCGCGAAGATGGGCCTGCAGGAGACCGTCACCTGCATCGAAGGCGACGCCCTCAAGACGCTGCACGACATCGAAGGCCCGATCGACTTCGTCTTCCTCGACGCCGTCAAGAGCGACTACCTCAAGTACCTCAAGATCCTTGAACCCAAGCTCGCCAAGGGCGCCGTCGTGGTCGGCGACAACGTGATTGCCTCGGCCCGCGCCATGAAGGACTTCCTCGACTACATCCAGACCAGCCCCGACTACGACACCGTCATCATCCGCGCCTCGATGGAAAAAAACGACGGCATGTCCATCAGCTATAAGATCCGCTGAGCCCTGGGCACGGGCAACCGCCGAGAGCAGATCACGCGGCGATACTTCGGTTGGATACGCGACGGAGCCCCATCATATCCCGATCCGAAGAAATTGTTGCTTTGAAGCACTTGATTGGGTATAAGTGGAGGTGATCGGGAAGGTCTCTTGAAGACTTGGCGCTGTTTCGGAGCCGTCAGAGGCGATCGTCTGACTGGCGCCGTAGTCGGTCTGCAGGCCTCCGATCGATTGGAGGCCGTCTTCAATGTGTTCTGCATCGCATAGTGGCAGGACCGGGGGCGCAAACCGCGGAGCTTCCTCGCATCGCGGAGGGCCACACGCACGGCATTGGTCGCATGTCTGTCCGAGATACGACTCGCGTTCTCGCCGCCTTCCTTCAAACCCTGTATCACAAGAGAACATCGATTTTGGTGATAGCCTGCCGCGAGGCAGTGCATGGCGATACATCCCCAAAGGATGCATATCCGGCGTTGACCACTGTTTGAAGGAGGATGGACATGTGCAAGAGACTGATGTGGCTTGTGGTTCCGTTCGTGGTGCTGGCTCCGGCCGCGGTGGCGACAGCTTTTGACGCAGGCCTTCAACCCGAGCTGGTTGGATGGTGGCCGTTTGATGAGGGTTCCGGCACCACCGCCTATGACCGCAGTGGCTACGAAAACCACGGTACGCTCATCAATGGCCCAGTGTGGACGACCGGGATGGTAGACGGTGCGCTGCAATTCGATGGGGTTGACGATCATGTCGTGGTGGGAACCGCGGGCCGGCCCACCGACACCTTCAGCTTCGGAGCGTGGCTGAAGACATCGGCCACACACGAGATCGACGCAGAGGCAACGTCCGGGTACGGCGGGGTAGACAATCAGAGGTATGCATTTGACCCAAGCCATGGGGGGGATCAGAACGCCGGAGCGGGCTTGTCGGTCGGGACGAATGGCGTTGGCGTTTATGAGCATGGAAGCGACTACATGCCTGGGACGGCGATATATCCCACCGAGTTGGGCGACGACTGGAACCACATCATGGTCGTCTACATTGACAAGCAACCCACAATCTTCATAAACGGTCTCGCCGTTCATACAGGCTTCAGGTCACCCAGACAGACAGTCTATGCACCCATCCAGTTCGGCGGGATGGCGTACGGCTATTTTGAAGGCTTGATGGACGAGGTTCGCATCTACAACCGGGCCTTGTCCTCACAGGAAGTCTGGATCGTTGTGACCGGCTACACCGGAAACATGGCGTTCAACCCACAGCCGGGCGACAAGGCCATCGATGTCCCCATCGACGCGGTATTGAGTTGGGACCCGATGAAGACGGCAGCGACGCGCGATGTCTACCTTGGGGTGGCGTTCGACGATGTCAACGACGCCAGTCGGGCCGACCCGCTGGGTGCGCTTGTCAGTCAGGGTCAGGTCCCCACGACATACGCCCCGCCCGGATTGCTCGACTTCGAGACGACCTATTACTGGCGGATCGATGAGATCAATGCGCCGCCGGACAGTACGATCTGCAAGGGCGGGGTCTGGAGCTTCACGACCGAGCCACTGGCCAAGCCGATTCAGAACGTCATCGCGACCAGCAATGGGATTTCCGATGAACTGTCCACTCCGGAACGGACGGTCGACGGCTCGGGGCTCGGCGCAGCGGATCGGCACTCCGTCGAGAGCACCGACATGTGGCTGGCCGATGCCCCGCAGGATGAGCCGCTCCGGATTCAGTACGAGTTCGACCGAGTGTACAAACTCTACGAAATGCTGGTGTGGAACTACAATGTCGAGTTCGAGCTGCTGTTGGGCTTCGGGATCAAGGACGTCACCGTGGAGTACTCCGCCGACGGCCAAGAGTGGAGCGTGCTGGGCGATGTCGAGTTCGCCCAGGCGACGGCCCGGGCGAACTATACAACCAACACCACCGTTGCACTCGACGGCGTGCCGGCCAGGTATGTCCGCCTGACGGTCAACAGCAATTGGGGTGGGATGAACCAGTACGGTTTGAGCGAGATCCGTTTCCTGTTCATTCCCGCCCAGGCGCGCGAGCCGCAGCCGGGCGACGGCGCCGTGAACGTTGCCGTGGACCGCACGCTGGCCTGGCGGGCGGGTCGGGACGCCGTCTCGCATGAGGTGTATTTCGGCACCGAGCCCGAGACGCTCACACTGATCGAGACCGTCGCCGGCAACAGCTACACCCCCGGTGCGCTGGATCTCGGCACCACCTACTACTGGCAGGTCAATGCCGTCCAGGAGGCCGAGTTGTGGCCAGGCGAGCTCTGGAGCTTCGCCACCCAGGAGTACCTGCTCGTCGATGGTTTCGAGA